>JAEEGL010653811.1_pt1 | contig 47964 bp, 31 predicted proteins | sample 9134231 | NCBI WGS metagenome assembly JAEEGL01 (sample SAMN16246548, study PRJNA631951) | gut metagenome | biome: gut microbiome; feature: rumen; material: fiber-attached | host: Bos | place: Iran: Karaj | collected 2018-10 | reverse complement strand
ATTACCATCCGCCGCATTGCCCGCATGCCCGGCGAGCGTGCCAAGGTTGCCGTCGAGAGCTACGACGACCGCATTGATCCGGTAGGCGCCTGCGTCGGCGTGAAGGGTAGCCGCGTACACGGTATTGTGCGCGAGATGTGTAACGAGAACATCGACGTCATCAACTTCTCGAACAACACGTCGCTCTTCATCCAGCGCGCCCTGTCGCCGGCCAAGGTGACCAGCATCACCGTCAACCCCGAGGACCACAAGGCCGAGGTCTATCTGCAGCCCGAGGAGGTCAGCCTGGCCATTGGTAAGGGCGGTATGAACATCAAGTTGGCCTCGATGCTGACTGAGTATACTATCGATGTGTTCCGCGTGGTCAGCGAGGCCGATGCCGACGAGGACATCTATCTCGACGAGTTTGCCGACGAGATTGACCAGTGGATTATCGACTCTATCAAGGCCATCGGTCTTGACACTGCCAAGCAGGTGCTGAACGCGCCGCGCGATATGCTGATTGAGAAGGCCGACCTCGAGGAAGAGACCGTCGACCACGTATTGGAAGTGTTGAAGGCAGAGTTCGAGTAATTTCGCATTACGGACTACGGATTACGGATTTCGGACGACGGATTACGATTATCAATTATCAATTATTAATTATCAATTTGAATTAATGGGAGTCAGATTAAATAAAGTATTATCAGAACTGAATATAGGACTTCAGACGGCAGTTGATTTCCTGAAAAAGAAGAGCTCGCTGGGTGAGGTGAAGGACGACGCGACGCCGAACACGAAGATCAGCGACAAGCAATATGAGGCACTTGTCAACGAGTTCAGCATCGACAAGGCCATGAAGACCAAAGCCGAGCAGATGTTCTTCAAGAAGCCGAAGGAGAAGAAGCCCGAGAAGTCTGCCGCCCTGGAGAAGGCCGTCACGAGGAGTGACGAGCTGCTGGAGCAGCGCCCGCAGTTCAAGACGGTGGGCAAGATTGACTTGGACAGCATCGGCAAGCCCAAGCCAGCACCTGCCGCCGGGTCTGCGGACGCCAAAGCCGGGTCTGCGAATGCCAAAGCCGGGTCTGCGGACGCCAAAGCCGGGTCTGCGGATGCCAAAGCCGGGACTGCGGACGCCAAGGGCGGGACGGCGGATGCCAAAGCCGGGGCTGCGGATGCCAAGGGCGGGTCTGCGGATGCCAAGGCCGGGTCTGCGGATGCCAAAGGCGGGACTGCGGACGCCAAGGCCGGGGCTGCGGATGCCAAGGCCGGGGAAAAGGCTGAGTCCCAGTCCGAGGCTGTTGCCCTGACCGGGGACCGGGTTGTGACTCCACAGGCTGAAGAGACTGTCGCACCGGCTCCCGTAGCCGCCGCCGATGGCCAGGATGCCACTGAAACCGCGCAGTACGGGGCAGCAGTGGGCGCAGCGGCAGGTGCGGAGCCGACGGCGGACGTCGCCGGTGGCGCTGAGAACGTTGCCGGGGCTGCTGTGGTGGGCGCCGCTGACTTGCTGGACTTTGTTGACGACGTTGAGGATGCCGCCGACGAGCCGGAGACACCCGCCGCGAAAGGTCCTGAGCTGGCCAAGACTCCCGGCGAGTTGAAGGCTGCCATGAATGCCCCGCAGCTGAACGTGTTGGGCAAGATTGACCTCTCGACGCTGAACCAGAGCACGCGCCCGAAGAAGAAGACGAAGGAGGAGCGCCGCAAGGAGCGCGAGGAGAAGGCTGCCGGCGAGCGGAAGAAGCGCGAGCGCATCCGCCAAGGCAAGGTGGACATCGAGGCAGCTGCCAAGCAGGCCGGTCAGCAGAACAAGAACAACAACAAGAACAACAACGGCAAGAACAACAATAACCAGCAGCAACAGCAGGGCAACAACAAGAAAAAGAAGAACCGCCCGATTAAGCCGTTAGAGGTTGACAGCGACGCCGTGGCCCGCCAGGTCAAGGAGACGCTGGCCCGCCTGACGTCGAAGACCAACCAGACGAAGAAGGGCGCCAAGTACCGCAAGGAGAAGCGCGACGCCGTGGCCGTACGCATGAACGAGGAGATGGCCGCCGAGGCAGCCGAGTCGAAGGTGCTGAAGCTGACGGAGTTCGTGACCGTCTCCGAGTTGGCGACGATGATGAACGTCGGCGTCAACCAGGTCATCGGCACCTGCATGTCCATCGGCATCATGGTGTCAATCAACCAGCGCCTGGACGCTGAGACCATCAACATCGTGGCCGACGAGTTCGGCTTCACCACCGAGTACGTCAGCGCCGATGTGCAGAACGCCATCACCGAGGATGAGGACGACGAGAACGACCTGATAAGCCGCGCCCCGATCGTCACCGTCATGGGTCACGTCGACCACGGTAAGACGTCGTTGCTCGACCACATCCGCAACACGAACGTCATCGCCGGCGAGGCTGGCGGCATCACGCAGCACATCGGCGCCTACAACGTGAAGTTGAAGGACGGCCACAGCATCACGTTCCTCGACACGCCCGGTCACGAGGCCTTCACAGCCATGCGTGCCCGCGGTGCGCAGGTGACGGATATCGCCATCATCATCGTGGCCGCCGACGACTCGGTGATGCCTACCACCAAGGAGGCCATCGCCCACGCCCAGGCCGCCAACGTGCCGATGGTGTTCGCCATCAACAAGATTGACAAGCCGGGCGCCAACCCCGACAAGATTCGCGAGGACCTGGCCAACATGAACCTGCTGGTCGAGGACTGGGGCGGCAAATACCAGTGCCAGGAGATTTCGGCCAAGAAGGGCATCGGCGTCTACGAGCTGTTGGAGAAGGTGCTGTTGGAGGCCGAGATGCTGGACCTGAAGGCGAACCCGAACCGCAAGGCCACGGGCTCAATCATCGAGTCGTCGTTGGACAAGGGCCGCGGCTTCGTGTCGACCGTCTTAGTGTCGAACGGCACGCTGAAGGTCGGCGACATCGTCATCGCCGGTACGGCATGGGGCAAGGTGAAGGCCATGTTCAACGAGCGCAACCAGCGCATCGAGAAAGCCGGACCTGCCGAGCCTGCCATCATACTGGGACTGAACGGCGCGCCCACGGCGGGCGACACGTTCCACGTGATGGAGTCGGAACAGGAGGCGCGCGAGATTGCCAACAAGCGCATACAGCTGCAGCGCGAGCAGTCGCTGCGCACCACGACGAAGTTGGGACTCGACGAGCTGTCGCACCGCATTGCCCTGGGCGAGTTCCACGAGCTGAACATCATCGTGAAGGGCGACACCGACGGAAGTATCGAGGCACTGAGCGATTCGTTCATCAAACTGTCGACGCAGAAGGTGCAGGTCAACGTCATATCGAAGGCCGTCGGCCAGATTTCGGAGAACGACGTCATGCTGGCCAGCGCCTCCGAGGCTATCATCATCGGATTCCAGGTGCGCCCGTCAGCCGAGGCCCGGAAGGCCGCCGATCGAGAGGGTGTGGAAATCAACACCTACTCGATTATCTACGACGCCATCGACGACGTCAAGTCCACGATGCAGGGTATGCTGGACAAGGTGAAGAAGGAGATTATCTCGGGCGAGATAGAGGTGAAGCAGGTCTTCAAGATATCGAAGGTCGGCACGGTGGCAGGCGGATTGGTGACCGACGGCAAGGTGCGCTCGAAGGACAAGGCCCGCGTCATCCGCGACGGCATCGTCATCCACACGGCAGCCATCGGCGCACTGAAGCGCTACAAGGACGACGCCAAGGAGGTGGCCACCGGACTGGAGTGCGGCGTCTCGCTGGTCAATTTCAACGACATCCAGGTGGGCGACCTCATCGAAACGTTCACGGAAATCGAAGTCGAGCAGAAGCTGTGATTCGCCGACAAGCGATAGGAAAGAAAAAAGTGAAGAGCCAGTCTCTTCACTTTTTTGATGGACGTCCCCGGGGCTTCGGGGATGATTGCCGCAACGTCGGACATGATTGCCGAGGCTTCGGGGATGATTGCCGGAAGTCCGGCGGTCCTCGCCGACCATCCGGCGAAGGCCGCCGAACATCAGGCTTACATCTTCACGCGGTAGACGGTGAACGTCATGGCGGGGATGAGGTCGTTGATGACCGACTGCTTCTTGCCCGCCTCGATGCCGATGGTGCCGGGACGCGGGGCGATGAGTTCGGGCTGGCTGATGCTGTTCTCGTCATCCAGTCCCTGATGGCTCAGCGTCAGTGTGCGCGCCGTACCGCTGACGGTCATGCCGTTCAGGTTCAGGATGACAGGCTGCACGGTCTTCGACGTGTTGACCACCTTGATGATGACGTCGCCCGACGGAGCGTCGTAGCACGCCGTGGCGAAGAGGCCGTTCTGACCCTCCTGGTTGGCCACGGGCACGCCGACGGTCTTCTTGCCCTGCTGCCTGGGCATGGTCAGCCGCAAGACGTTGGTGCCTCGGTTGGTGGCGTACATCTGCTGCACGTAGTAGCTCGTGGTCTTGAACATCTGGGTCTGGTCGTACCAAATTTGGTCGGGGCGCCACTGCCATCCGTCGACGTGCGCAAAGAGTGGGGCAGGGGTCGTCATGTGGACGATGTCGGCATTACGCTCGAAGCCCGGCATGTGCGCGGCCTCGAGGATGGCGGCCTCGTAGTGGTTCCACTTCTTGCCGCGTCCGTGGCAGGCATACTCGCCGGCGAAGACCTTCGGCCCCTTGCGGTCGTAGCTGTCGTAGCGCAGGCCGTGGGTCAGGAACCACTCCTCGTTGCGATAATAGTGCTCGTCGTAGAGGTCCACCTTCAGCTGCTTCATGCGCGGCTGCAGGAGGTCGAAGTCCCAGCCCTCGCTGTTGGGCCCCGTGGTGCCGATGAGCTTCAGCGCGGGGTACTTGGCGCGGATGGCGTCGCTGAACTTCTTCAGACGCTCGGTGAAGACGGGGCCGAAGCCGCCGTGCTTCTCGTCGTAGTCCCACTGCTCGTTACCGACGGCAAGGAATTTCAGGTTGAACGGCTCGGGGTGGCCCATCTCGGCGCGGACCTTGCCCCACGTCGTCGTGGCGTCGCCGTTGGCAAACTCGACCAAGTCTAATGCGTCCTGGATGTATGGCTCCAGGTCGTCCAGCGCCACGTGCACGCCGGGTAGGGTAGGATTCGGGTTCTGGAACTGGCAGCTCAGGCCGCAGGATATGACGGGCAGCGGCTCGGCACCGATGTCCTCGGCCAGTTGGAAGAACTCAAAGAAGCCGAGACCGTACGACTGGTAGTAGTCGGGGAAGTAACGGTGGTCGAAGGTGTGCTCCCAGCGGTTCTGGTTCAGCGGACGGTTCTCGACGGGGCCCACCGAGTTCTTCCACTGGTAGCGCGTCTCCAAGTCGGTGCCCTCCACGATGCAGCCCCCGGGGAAACGGAAGATGCCGGGGTGCAGGTCCTCCAAGGCCTGCGCCAAGTCGCGGCGCATGCCGTTCTCGCGGTTCTTGTAGGTGTTGACCGGGAACAGCGACACGTGCTCCAGGCAGACGCTGTTGGCCCCGTGCAGGTAGATGCGGAGTTTCCCCCGCTTCAGCGTGGCAGACGGTGACAGTGTCGCCGTGTACTTAGCCCAGGAGGTGCTGCCGACCTCGATGCGCTGCTCGGCCAGCACCTGGCTCTCGGCCATCGAGCTCTCGTCAATCAGCTGCACGCGGATGGCGGCCTTCGACTTTGGCGCCTTGGCCCACACCGTGAAGCGGTACTGCTCGCCCTTGGTCAGTCCGATGCCGAAATAGCCCTCGTTCACCAGTCCCGTGCGGCGGTCTCGGTGCCCCGGATCGGTCAGCTCGACGTAGTGCGGACAGCGGGCGAACGGACCGTCGTCCTTCACCTCGACACAGCCGAAGGCCTGCCACCCCATCAGGTTCTGGGGGAACTCGAACGAGCGGTTCTTGACCAGCTCGCCGTACAGGCCGCCGTCGGCCGCATAGTTGATGTCCTCGAAGAAGATGCCGTACATGGTCGGCTGGATGGGCGACCCCGGCTTGCGCACGTCGACGTCCAAAATGTTCTGCCCGAAGGCACTCAGCGCAGCCGCGCAGGCTACCGCCATAGTCAAAAATCTCTGTTTCATATTGTCGGTGTTAAAGTCGTGTCAATTATCCTTCCGACAGCCCGCCGTCGTCACCGCCGCCATTGTCGCCGCCACCGCCGTTGTCGCCGCTGCCGCCGCCGTTGTTGTCGCCTCCTCCGTTGTTGTCGCCGCCGCCGTTGTCACCGCCCTCACCTGAGGGGTCGGGTGTGGGTTCTCCACCGCCGTTGTCACCGCCCTCACCGGAGGGGTTGGATGATGGTTCCGTACCTCCAGAAGAACTGGAGCCACCGGACGATGATGAAGAGCTGCCTTTCAGATAATATTGCTTATAGTAGTCGGTCAGAGCATTCAGTCGGCTCTCGATGGTCGAGGCATCAGCTGATGGGGCAAGTACAAGAAGGGCATCCATGACCTCGCAGAAAGCACGGTAGGCATCGTCGGTAGCCATGCGTGCATCGCGCAACTCGCCGATGACGCGGGTAGCCAACTCGTTGATGCGATTCGAGAAGTAGCCCTTCACGGCATCGTTCTCGTCCACGGCCTTCTCTAATATTTCCCAAACACCAAGCTCGCGCAGCACCGTCTCCTTGGTCTCGAACACCTGCCACATGTTCTCGATTTTCACCGTCTCACCCGTGTATGAGTCCGAAGTCGAGAATTTGTAGTCCTTATACACCTGCAACATCTGCAGGGCCATACGCTTTTGCGGCTCCATTTCAGGCAGCAGAGCCCATCCGCTCAGAATGCCGCGTGCTGCCGACATGTAGGAATCACGGTTGTTGTCATGAATCTTCATGTCGTCACTGTTGAAGTCCTTGACAGTGCGCGTGTAGGCAGCATCCTCCGCACTGCGTCGGGCAATCAGCTCCGATTTTCGCGTGGCGAACAATGGGAAGCTGGGAAAATCGAAGCCTTCAACGATGTCACAAATCTGGCCTGCCGCACCAAGGTGCTTGTCATTAGGAAGACTTCTTAAATCTAATCTCTTAATAGCCATAGCATGTCAATTTATAAAGTTAAACAAATAAAAATTATCGTCAGACCCGCTTGCCGAACGTTCGGCAACCACCACTTTCCGCTCGGACGTACTTGCCGAACATTCGGCAACCGCCACTTTCCGCTCGGACGTACTTGCCGAACGTTCGGCAACCACCACTTTTCGCTCGGACGTACTTGCCGAACATTCGGCAACCACCACTTTCCGCTCGGACGTACTTGCCGAACATTCGGCAACCACCACTTTCCGCTCGGACGTACTTGCCGAACGTTCGGCAACTGCCACCTTTCCGCTCGGACGTACTTGCCGAACATTCGGCAACCGCCACCTTTCCGCTCGGAGGCACTACCGAAGCCTCGGCAAATGTGAAAATCTTATAAAAGACCGCTTTATAGCGCAAATATACTAAAAAAATGCACGCCGTGGCATCCGCGCGTGCATTTTTTATGGTTTTTTAGCAATTACTAATCCCAAAAGGATTTCACATACCAAACCTTGTCCTCGGATTCATTTACGTGAAGCCCAAAGCCATCTCCCATAAGGCTACGGATGTCATAATCACTATCAGGATCGTCGGGATCATAAAGAACGCGATCGCCGATTGTAATCTTACCGCATTGGCTGTTGTTGCTGCTGAGGCCGATCGGCTTGGCTTTATCAACAGTCTCGGCCTTGACGTTAATATAATCTTCGTTGCCTTTATCGATAGTGATGTCGCCGCAGTTACCCCATTCTCCGCAGCCGATGGCCGCACCTGTATCATTGTTCGTGGCCGTGACCGTGCAGCCGGTGATGGTAATGGCGCCGCAGGTGCCTTGCTGTCCACTGCCGATGCATGCGCCCTCATTGCTGGAGGCCGTAACCGTGCCGCCGTTGATGGTGATGTCGCCGCATTCGCGTTCATATCCACTGCCGATACCCGCGCCAAACTGGCTGGAGACCGTAATTTCACCGCCGCTGATGTTGATGTCGCCGCAGTTTAAAATCCCCCCGCCTATGCCCGCGCTTAAAATATTGCCTTTGGCGGTCAGCTTGCCCGAGCCCGAGATGGTGAGCGTCGTATCATCGGGGCCGGCCTGGATGCCGGGGGATTCACCATAGAACGTCGTCACGGTGTTTTCGCCGTTGAGCACGATGTTGGCATTGCCCAAGCAGGTGAGGCCCGCCCAATTGTAATCCCAAGAGTCCTCGCTGTTGAGGGTCATGCCGTCGATGGTCACGCCCGCGAGCGTCACCGTCGCGCCGTCGGCGATGGAAATCTTCACTTTGCTCTTCAGCTCGCCCGTCAGCGTATAGCCGTCGGGCACGGTGATTGCGCTGGAGACGGTCTCGAGCGGTATCGTCTTCTCGAACGCCTCGCCGTTCCAGTGCCGTCTGAGGTTGTAGACCTTCCCCGCCTCGAACGCCCGTTCGCCGAGGGAGATGGTGCCGACAACGATGGTGTTGTTGTTGGCGTATTTCGAGAGATTAATCTCCCATGACCTATTGTCCGTATAATCGGGAGTAAAAGCTACGGTGCCTGTGCCGTTCTCGTCGGTGGTGAAATTACAAAAAGTAGTCCCAGAATAATAACCATTACCGACAGGATAGTGCAATCTTAAAAGATAATCAGTCTCGGCTTCGAGGCCGGTGAAGGTGCAGTTGAAGATGGCACCGGCGGTGAGCGTGTAGCCACTGCCGCTCACGTAATCGCCCGTCACCTGGAGCCTTTTTGTCATCAGCGTCTCCACGTCATTGGCATAGGTTTTAGAGAAGTAGATTTTTCCTCCATTAATACTAATATAATAGTCGGCGTCCTCTTCTGATTCCTCTTTAGACTTCATACCCTCATGGACAAGCGTGGCCGTCGTGCCATCGAGCGGGTCCTCGCCGAAATCATAATCATCATTCTCTATGAATTCATTATATTTTTTATAGGCAGTCATCTCGCCAGAGAACGTGGCATTCTTGCCGTCGTTCGTCGGTTCGCCGACCATCGTCAGCATGCCCGACTTATAATTTTTGTTGTCTATCTTGCAGTGGACATACAGCTTGTCGCCCGCGGTGAACTTCAGCGTGCGCGTCGGCTTGCCCGTCTCGGCATCGGTGCCGTTGACCACCGCCGAGCGCGTCGCCGCGTCGTCGGCAATGCCCGCGCCCACGGTCACCGTCACGCTGCGCGCCGCCGTCGAGCCGTTGTCTGCGCCGTTATCCACCAAGTTGTCGTCCGACGAGCAGGCGCCGACGACCATTGCCACTGCCGCCGTCATCGCCAGCGTGCCCAGCATGCGTATTGCTTTCATCTTCATAGTCAGCTTAAAAAGTTATAAGTTTAATGATTCGTAATTGTCGGCAAAGTTACGAAAAAGAAGTGAAAAACGGAAAGTGAAGAGCGTAAAATTTGCTGCCGCCGGGGAAATTTTTCGCGACTCAACATGAAATGTATGCATTTCTTTGTATTCGCTGCTCAAAAATTTGGTTTTTCATTCGGTTTGCACTACCTTTGCAGCATGAACAACGAGATTAGGATTTCAGTAGTTATCAATACGTACAACGCGGAGGATCTTCTGAGGCTTGTGATTAAGGCGGTGAAGGGCTTCGACGAGGTGCTGGTGTGCGACATGGAGAGCACGGACGCCACGGTGGCCGTAGCCGAGGAGTACGGCTGCCGCGTGGTGACGTTCCCCAAGGCGGGGCACAACATCGTGGAGCCGGCCCGCGAGTTTGCCATCCACGAGGCGCTGTACGAGTGGGTGCTGGTGGTCGACGCGGACGAGATTGTGACGCCCGAGCTGAAGCAGTACCTGTACGCCGCCGCGGCCCGCGCCGACGCGCCGCAGGGCATCGCCATCCCGAGGAAGAACTACTTCATGGGCCGGTTCCTGCACTCGGCCTACCCCGACTACGTGCTGCGCTTCTTCCGCCGCGACGTGACCCACTGGCCCGCCGTCATCCACTGCTCGCCGGAGGTGGACGGACGCGTGGAGCGCATCCCCGCCAAGAGGAAGGACTTGGCATTGGAGCATCTGGCCAACGACACGGTGAGCAACATCGTGCGCAAGGCCAACACGTACTCGGACTACGAGGTGCTGCGGCGCCGCCATAAGAACTACGGACTGTGGGAACTCATGACGCGGCCCACGTTCCGGTTCGTCAAGTCGTACGTCTTCAAGCGCGGATTCATGGACGGGAAGGCGGGGCTGATCCATGCGCTGCTGGACGGCTACTACCAGTTTATCATCGTGTCGAAACTAATGGAGGAGAAACGGATATGAACAAACGGGCAAAGCTGCTGTACGGGCTGGTATACCTGCTGTCGCTGCTGCCGCTGTGGCTGCACTACCGGTTTTCGGACCTGATGTACCTGCTGGTCTACAAGGTCATGAAGTACAGGGTCAGGGTGGTGCGGCAGAACATGAGCCGCTCGTTCCCGGAACGCACGGCGGCCGAGCTGCGGGAGACGGAACGGAAGTTCTACCGCTGGCTGTGCGACTACGCCGTGGAGACCGTCAAGCTGACGTCCATGCGGCCCGCGAACATCAAGCGCCGCATGAAGTTCGTCAATGCCGACATCATCAGCGACATCGTCAGCGACGGACAGTCGTGCGCCGTCTACTTGGGCCACTACTGCAACTGGGAGTGGGTGACGTCGCTGCCGCTGTGGACGCCGGCGGAGGCCCAGTGCGGACAAATCTACCACGCCATGGAGAACAGCGTCGTCGACCAGGTGCTGCTGCACGTCCGCCAGCGGTTGGGAGCCGTCTCCATCCCGATGGCCGAGACGCTGCGCCAGCTCATCCGGTACAAGAACGAGAACCGGCCCGTCGTCGTCGGATACATCGCCGACCAGGTCCCCTTCTGGAACAACATCCACCACTGGTGCCAGTTCCTGAGCCAGGACACGCCCGTCCTGACGGGTACGGAACGGCTGGCGCGCAAGATGAACCACGCCGTGCTGTACATGGACCTGAGCCGTCCGAGGCGCGGCTACTACGAGGTGGAGCTGAAGCTCATCACCCGGACGCCGCAACAGTCGGGCGAATACAAGATAACGGACGCGTACTTCCGGCTGTTGGAGCAGACCATCCGGCGCGAACCGCAGTACTGGCTGTGGACGCATAACCGGTGGAAGCGTACCCGCGAGGAGTTCAACCTGCGCTACGACGCCGAGACGGGACGCGTGGACCTGGGGCCGTTGGAAGAAGTGAAGAAGAAAAGAGGCATCGTATAAGACAGCATGAAGCGGCTATTGTTCATACTCAGCAGATTCCTCGACGGCGGCATCGACATGGTGCTGGTCGACTATCTGCGAAGGTTGGCGGCATGCCCCGACTACCGCATCGGGCTCGCCATCAGCACGAAGATGGACGAGCTGGAAGTCTTCGCCGACGCCATCCCAAAGAACGTGACGGTCCACCACCTGGTCAGCAACAAGTCGCTGACCCGATGGCGCAAGCAAAAGGTCAAGGGAACCGTGCCCGCGTATGCCAAGGTATGGGACGAGGCCATCCTGTCGCCCGTCCGGCGCCATCTCATCGGCAAGGGGCTGCGACGGTTGGCAAGCGAGTACGACGTGATGATCGACTTCGACTGCTGCCACTATGCCTGGCTGAAGACGATTGCCGTCAGGAAGCTCGTCTGGTTCCACTTCAGCTTCAAGCACCTGATGGAACAGAATCCCCGGCGCACCCGGCGCATCGGCCGGCACCTGGGCTGCTACGACCGCATCGTCGTCATATCCAAAGCCATGCAGGAGGAGGGCGAGGAACTGTTCCCCTGGCTCGACGGCAAGTGGAGCCTCATCTACAACGCCAAGGACAAGGCCCTGCTGGAGCAGAAGGCCGCTGAAGCCGTCGACGACAAGCGCATCAGCCAGCCCTACATCCTGGCGGTCGAGCGGCTGGAGGAGTCGCAGAAAGACACGACGACGCTGTTGCATGCCTACCGGCTGTACAAGGATGCCTGGCCGCAGGCGGAGAAGCTGTACATCCTGGGGAAGGGCCGCGACAAGCATCTGTTGCAGCAGACAGCCGTCCGCTTGGGTATTCAGGACGACGTCGAGTTCTTGGGGTTCACGCCGAACCCGTATCCCTGGATCATGAATGCCCGGCTGATAGCCCACAGTGCCAAGATGGAAGGACTGCCCACGGCGATGATCGAGTCGCTCGTCTTAGGGAAGCTCATCGTGGCCACCGACTGTCCCACCGGTCCGCGCGAGATACTCGACGACGGGAAGGCAGGACTGCTCGTTCCCGTCGGCGATGCCCGGGCCATGGCCGATGCCTTCCACCGCGTGCTGACCGACCGGCCGCTGCAGCAGCAGTTGCTCACCCATGCCGCTACACACCAGCGGAACTTCCTCTTTGAGTCAACCCTACAGCGCTTAGAACAACTATTATAATACGACGAGCATGATATTTGTCACAGACAAAGGCCGTATGGCTAACAACATCTTCCAGTACGGGCAGTTGTATGCCTGGGGAAGGGAGCACGGACGCCAAACCATGTCGATGCGCTTCGCCTACAAATATCCGTACTTCAGAATTGCCCATACGCGCTACCACAACTTCATGATGTATGTCATGGCCAAATGGGCCGCCAAGCTGCATCTGATACCCACCATCGTTTTCGACGGCGAAGAGCGTGGACAAATACAGGCGCTGAAGGCTCACAAACATGTGCTGGTGACGGGATGGAGCGTCAGGTTTCCCGAACTGTTCCAGAAATACAAAGACGAGATTGTCAGTCTCTTTGAGTTTGACGCCCCCATCCGCCAGCACGTCGCAACATCCATGAAACAGTCGGAGCCTGGAACCGTCAAATTAGGTGTTCACATCCGCCGGGGCGACTACCGCACGTGGTGTGGCGGGCGCTACTACTTCGATGACGACCAGTATCTGGATGTCATCCGGCAGTTCGTCCGTTTGCAGCAGGGCCACAAGGTCGATGTCTATGTCTGCAGCAACGATCCGCAATTAGACATTTCGAAATACCACCATGCGCTGGACGGGTGCGGTAAGACGGAGGAAAAGTGCGGTGTATTCTATCCTCAGGGAAATCCCGCCGAGGACTTGTGCTTGCTGTCGGAATGCGACTACATTGTCGGCCCTCTGAGCACGTTCACGCTGGTAGCATCCATGTATCACAACTCCCCACTCTATTGGATGGCCGATATCAGTCAGCGGCTTTCCATGGACGACTTCCATACGTTTGACTATCAGGCACGCCATTACGACGAATATTTTATCCCTTAAAGACATTGAGATGGACAAACCGCTTGTCAGTGTTATCATTCCCAACTACAATCACGGCAAATATCTCCGTGAGCGAATAGACAGTGTCCTTTCGCAGGAGTTTCAGGACTTCGAGGTTATCGTGCTCGACGACAAGTCGACAGACAACAGCGTAGACGTCATCAACACTTATAAGGACCACCCCCGCGTGACCCATATTATAGTCAATGAGCAAAACACCGGCAACACCTTCATCCAGTGGGAACGCGGAATCAGCCTTGCGCAAGGGAATTATCTCTGGATAGCAGAAAGCGATGACGTGGCCGAGCCTCAGCTCCTGGGAACGCTGGTAAGTGCCTTGGTGTCACATCCTCTGGCTGTGGTAGCCTATTGTCATTCGCAGATGATTGACAGCAATGGCACGCCCATAGAGATGACATGGCATCCGCATGGAAGCTCCGGGAAAACGGAGATATTCGACAGTATGCAGTTTAACAAGCAACGCATGTTGGTTCACAACCATATCTACAATGCCAGCATGGTTGTCTTCAGGAAAGAAGTTCTTGCCCTGATTCCTGCCGACTATAAACAATACAGATATTGTGGCGACTGGCTCTTCTGGGTTCATGTCTGCAGGCAGGGGCAGGTCATTGAAATATGCCGGCGACTGAACCGCTACCGTCAGCACCAAAACAAAGTTACCAATCAATCGTTCGTGAATGGTGGCATGTGGCGCGATATTGGCGGCATCATGCGTCATTTTATCCAATTATTCCATCTCAACAGCTGGCAGCAGAGATGTATTCGTGGCCGTTGGACCAAACGCTTCAAGAAGAAAGCAAGTCAGGAAGACTTGGCAATACAAGAAGAGTTCCCCGACATCTATGGAGGTTCCACGCTTGACATTGTTCTCTATGAAATAGGAAAGGTTTTCGGGTTCCTTAGGAACTAATCATTTCCACTCATAATCTCATTGTAGTCCATTTGGTCGTTGATGAGGCGCTTCGGACATGAGTAACCCGGTGACAAGACGTCACGGCGGGCCTTGTAATAGGGTGTCTGCAAATGAGCCAGATGGAACAGCAGATGACAGACGTTGTCGAGCATCAGGGGCTTGTCGATGGACTGCCTTAATTGCCCTGCCATTTCAGGATACTGTCTCAGATACTTGTCGGAACACCACACGACAAACGGAACCATATACTGATAGCGCAACACCTGACGAGGAGCACTTCCCATACTCCAGTCATCGCGTCCGTAACTGTCACGATAGTCGTAAACTTCTTCGCCATGATCCGAGAAATAGACCATGACAGTTGTCTGATCCTTATATAAACTCGTCAGTTGTCTAATGACATCATCATTATAGCGCGTGGCATTGTCATAATAAGCAATCTCCGTCTTCATATCAGGTGTCAGCCAAGGCTCTTTCCTGAAGTGTATGCTGTCTGCCGTAAAATAATCATAACCTTTAGGATAACGACAATTGAAGGATATATGCTGTCCCATCAGATGATAGACTATCAACTGACGGGCTACTGGATGCGTTGGCAGATGACGCTGGTGATAGTCTACAAGTTGGCCATCGTACTCAAAGGTACTATCGTTCACCTCTTGATAGCAAGTCGCAAGCATACGCGGATGATAGAGGAAAGTATTTAAAGAAAAGGCAAACACTTGTCCCGTGTCGGATGTCTTCTGATTATCAAACATACTGACCCTGTAGCCATTCTTCTTGAAAACGGCAGTCAAAGGAGGTGACGAAAACCAATCTTCACCATCGCCCAGACTATTGCAGCATAACAAATTGCGTATCACACGGGTTGTCTGATTGTAAGGGCTCACCACATCAGTAAAGGCAAACAAACGGCCAGCCTGCTGCTCTTCAGAGAGGAAAGGTGTTGTAGCCAATGGATAGCCGTAGAGCGGGGAATGTTCCCGGATAAAAGACTCGCCAATGATAAAAATGATATTCAGCGAATCAACGGTTTCTGACTGAGTCACTATATTTATATGCTCAGCCTGCCAGGCAACATGGTCAATCTCCTTACCTAAAAGATGTATATCCCAAACGGCTACTAATAATTTTGTAGCCAAATCGTCTGGATTGCGCATGTGGCTACGCCATTCGTCTACCTGATTCATTTCGTCGCAAGCAAGCAACTTGATGTAAGAGTAGCTAAAAAGGGTGCCAGACACCAATAATAGTGCTACGATGATTTGCAGAACTCTCATGCTGAACCAACGCTTTACCCACTGATTGATACACGGTCGCATCAACTCTACATAGATATTAGCCATCAGAATACCTGCCACACAAAGCACAATCTGCCATAGTTGGGGTTTGTCCAACAGCGAATCGAAAAACTCCATGCTCTCGCGGGTATTGGTTTCGGCCATTAGTACCAGGACATTGGGCGAGATGCTCATGCCAAACATCCATTCCAATACAATTTCTATGATGAATAATAGATAAATGAGTCCGTATATCAAGGCCTTAACGATGCGGCTGCATGTAATGGTTACGACACCCGCAACTATATAGGCATGCAGAAAGATTACAAACCAACGGGGTATGGGATTCTTAGTTACCGAAGCCCATCCTATCATCACGACATACGCCAGCATCAGTGGCCATTGTGTCGTTACAGGTTTCAGCCAGTTTATCTGCTTCGTCTTCATGGCTCATTCTCATTTTCTGGTGGTACTAACCTGTTTTCGACCATTCGCAACATATACTGCTGAATAATGGCCTTCAATTCACTCTCCATCTGCACCTGCTGTGGTAATTTTCCCTTGACATTATGCTGCATCAGCGAGTCGGTAAGGGCATAGACAGCCTTGGTCTGCTGTCCGTCAAACTGGAGTACGTGACCATGTTTCACATACTGATAGATGCCGTTCAGATAGTTGACGGCCCATGTATTCTCAGCAGGCGTATTCAACAGGTCGATACCAAAGGCAAAATATGGCTTCTGATAGTGGAGCAGTCCCATCAACGTGGGCAGGATGTCTATCTGCTGAGCTATCTTGTCCTGCATCTCCGATTGCCGACCAGGTTCAAAAATGATAATAGGTGAACAGAAGCCGCCGAGGTCAGTCTGATAATAGTCGTGGTCACTCAAGTTGGTATGGTCGCTGGTCAGCACAAAGATGGTGTTGTTGAACCATGGCTGTCGACTGGCTGTAGCAAAGAACTTGCCTAATGCCATATCCGTATAGCGGATGCACTTGTGCATAATGATACCCTCTTCAGGATACACGTCCCGATACTTCTCAGGAATCTCGTAGGGATGGTGAGAGGAGGCGGTAAAAAGAGCCGTCATGAAGGGTTCCTTCATCTCCGACATCTTTGTGGCATAGTATTGCAGGAAGGGTTCGTCCCAGATGGCCCACATGCCGTCAAAATCATCATCGCCACCAAAGCGCTTGTCGGCATCGTAGTCCTCACGTCCGTAATACTCTTGGAAACCCGTACTGCGGGCAAAAGCCATGAACCCCATCGAACCTCGCTGGGCACCATGAAAGAATGCGGTCTGGTAACCCTCACCAGCCAACAATGAAGCAATGCCGCTGACGTGATTCATGGAGGCTGGTGTTAGGAAGAAGGGCTCGACAAACATTGGAATCGACGAGAGGATAGATGGCATGCCGTCTATCGACTTACGTCCGTTGCAGAACGAACGCGTGAAGGTAATGCTCTTACTGATCAGCGAATCAACATGGGGTGTATAACCCTTGTATCGTCCATTTTCCAAGTTCTTGTTCAACGCACCGATATACTCACGACCGAAACTCTCGACAATCAGAACTACGACGTTCTTTTTCGTCATGGGAAGCGAATCGTTTGGCACATGTACTGGGCTATAGATAGCTTCCATCTGCTGTTCATCCTGATAGTAATCGGGCACCACAAAGACAGACTTCCCGATAGTGCGGTAGAGTGAGAACGGCGTATTCAGCACCAAGGCAGCCTCAACAGGACGGTCAACATACTGATTGGCATTGGAAATGGTGATGGGACGTACAGCAGTCGTAAAACCACCACGGATGCCTGCCACGACGAAGGGAGTTACTGCGGCTAAAGATAATAACATCACCACATCGTAACGCCACCAACAGAGTTTGCGTCTGTTAAGACCGGTAGTACGGTAAAGGCGATACATCAGCCACACCACCAATACAAACAGCAGCACCAGATAGAAGTGGCGCAATGTCTCCGTGAAGAAGATACTCCCCAAGTTGCCCTCATTCGAGAACTCATTAAATACGGTAGTGGTGGTACGGCGCATGGTGAAGCGGAAATAAACGGTATCACATAGGTTGATGGCCATCGCCAAGCCGTTGATAACAACAAACGTCCAACGGCACACCTGTTGGTAGAAGCGTGTTTCTTTCTGGTGCAACGGGAACAGCATCAGTACGATATATGGAATATTGGTCACCAAGATGGCACTGGTATCGAACACCAAGCCACCACTCAGCAACTCCATCAGATGACCAAAACTCAGATTCTGTGAGAAATAGCTCCAGTTCTCCAATAGATAGACCATACGGGCCATGAAATAAACCACATAGACCATCAGCAGATTGAAGAGTATTGCTGCAATGGGCGATAACAGTCCAAGTTTACGAAAATCCTTCATATCCTAATTTGTCCCTATTGATTTTAAATCGTTAGTAGTTGCCTGAAGTATGGCCTTACCCATACGTTCCAGTCGCTGACTATCAGTACTCTTATCTGTTACCATACGGTTGGAGTCGAAGTCATATACCATCAGACCTGTAGAATCGACAACAGCAAAGCCGTTACGGTAGGTGTGCATCGCAAAGGGATAACGATACGAACGGCTCAACACATCGCGGCTCCAACGAAAAGCATCGTGAGGCAAATGCATCTGAGCCAGCAAGATGGCCACCAAATCCGTCTGATTACATATCGTGCTGATACGACGGGGTTCCTTTACTGCGCCACCTATCCAAACCATCGGCATACGATTGCGAAGGATAGAGTCCAGATGAACATCATGAAAGTCGATGCTATGATCAGGCAAAAGGACGATGAGTGTATTCTTCCACTGAGGCGTCTGCTTGATACTGTCGGTAAACTGCCCAATACACTGGTCGAGATAGTAAAACGCATTCGCCACTTCGTCGTCATACTTCTTGATGGGCACATCCCAAGGCTCATGACTGCTCAATGTTGAATAGCCTATCAGATACGGACTGTGTGTCGTGGTAGCCATTTGCAAAAGGGTCTTAAAGGTAATACCGTCCCGTACGCCCCATTTGGCAGACCTCTTCTCCTCTGAACTGTAATCATCCATCCACTTCAAAGTCTGAAAACCGCCAGCAATCAAATAGCTGCGCATATTGGTGAAGTTGATGTCGCCACCATAAAGATAATGTGTCGTATAGCCCTCCTTCTGTAACGAAGCAGCAAGACCAGGCAACAAGCGCGTCTTGTTGGGCATTTTCATCACAGAAGACGTAGGAAACGAAGGATAGCCGCTGTAAGTACATACCGTGCCTCGGTCCGTACGCCACGAATTGGCATAACAATTGTCGAAACTGATACCCTCGCGCTTCAACTGCTGTAGTCGGGGCATATAGTCAGCCACTACTTCACCGGCACTCTCCATCAGAATGACAATGATATTGGGACGAGTCGTAGTGAGCAATGTATCTGTATCAACTGAGGTGGTAGGATAAAGACCGCTCATCAGCTGCCGACACTCATCTTCGGCATAGAAGTCGTAATCCACGATATTGGAAGCCGTCTTCTCGAACGACGACAGGAAACTGAAGACAGGGTTGACGGCAGAGTGGTTTAAGAATTGGTTTTGCGAATAATATACCTGCCCGATATTCGTCGTCGATTCAGCCAATCCGCCACGTATGCCAATGATAAAAACGGGAACAAGCGCCAAGAACGATAAAAGTCCGTAGGCAACGTACTTGAAGTTCGTAGGGAGCGAACTCACAGTACGTAAGGGACGGACTAAAACTTGGTAGGTGTTAAACAACAGCATTGCTACCAACAGAAATACTACCAGTCTTATGACGATATAGCCCCAACTGACACTTGCCATAGCCTCAGTAGGTGTCTCTAAATACTGCAGGCATGAGGCATCGAGCTTAAACTGCCAGAATTTATAGAGACTGGTGTCAGCAACAAAAGCCAAAGAAAAAGCAATGGCAATGATAAGATGGTAGACGCTCAGAATGTTACTCAGCACATTCTTTTTGTTCCAATAGATACTGACAATGGTAACGAGAAAGGGAAGTATCAGAAAGTAGAGCGATGTGCTGAGGTCGAGGGAAAGTCCGTGAATGATAACGTCAGAAACGTCGCCAACGGTAAACTGATGCCCTTCCTGATTGCAGAGCATGAACACCAACTTGGCAATGATGAATATCAATACCGTGAGCAGATAGGTTTCTATGAGATACAGCGCCCGTTGTTTCATGATGATGCATGATACATTGTCAAAGACTTTGCATATCGTTAAGCTTCTTGTAATAGCCGTCAATGGAGAGCAATTCCTCATGGGTACCACGCTCTACAATACGTCCTTCGTGCAACACACAGATTTCGTCGGCATTCTTGATAGTACTCAAGCGGTGTGCAATGGCTACCGTCGTACGTGTCTTCATCAGGCGTTCCAACGCATCCTGCACGAGACGCTCACTCTCTGTATCAAGGGCACTGGTGGCCTCGTCGAGAATCAAAATGGGAGGATTCTTCAGGATGGCACGGGCAATGCTGACACGCTGACGCTGTCCACCAGACAAGCGACCGCCACGATCGCCGATATTGGTATCGAACTGTTGTTCCGACTGCATGATGAAGTCGTAGGCATTGGCTATCTTGGCAGCCTCAACAATCTGTTCGTCGGTAGCATTGTCAACACCAAATGAAATGTTGTTGCGGAAGGAGTCGTTGAAAAGAATCGCCTCCTGGTTGACGTTGCCTATCAGCTGTCGCAGGTCGAAGATGCCTAAGTTTTTGACGTTGATACCGTCAATCAATACCTCGCCCTCCTGCACATCGTAATAGCGGGGAATGAGGTCGACGAGTGTCGACTTGCCGCTGCCCGACTGTCCGACGATAGCGATGGTCTTGCCTTTGGGAATGACGAGATTGATGTCCTTGAGAATCCATTGGTCGGCATAGCGGAACGATACATGACGGAACTCTATCTGATGTTCGAACGCAGCAATATGCTGAGGATTGGCCACTTCCTTGATAGTATTTTCTGCCAACAGAATCTTGTCCACACGCTCCATAGAAGCCAGTCCTTTGGGAATATTGTAACCTGCTTTCGAAAAGTCTTTCAAAGGATTGATAATAGAGTAAAGCATTACCATATAATAGATAAAGATAGGACCGGAAAGAGTCTGATAGTTCAGTACCAGAACGCCACCAAACCAAAGCACTATCACGATGAGAATAGTACCCAGGAACTCACTCATAGGATGGGCTGACGACTGACGGATATTGACTCGCATAATGTCGTCGCGATAGGATGAGTTAATCTGGTCGAAGCGCCGGTTCATCTTACCCTCAGCACAGAAAGCTTTGATGATACGCAATCCGCCTAACGTTTCCTCCACCTGACTCATCGTATCACTCCATAACGATTGGGCCTTGATGCTCTGTGCTTTCAGCTTTCGTCCAACATACCCCATAAACCATCCCATGATAGGGACAATAATTAAGGTGAAGAGAGTTAGTTGCCACGAGATGAAGACCAAGGCAGCAAAGTAAGAAATAATGAGGATGGGATTCTTGAACAGCATCTCTAAACTCGACATAATCGAGTTCTCTATCTCCTGCACATCACCGCTCATACGGGCAATAATATCGCCCTTGCGCTCCTCTGAAAAGAAGCCAAGAGGCAGCGAGGTAATCTTCTGATACAACTGATTACGGATATCCCTCACTACACCGGTACGGATAGGAATAATGGTGGCGGCGGAGAGGAAATAAGCCCCAGTCTTGAGGAAAGTTGTCAGAGCCAGAAACAGACCGATGAGCAGAAGTGTCGTGGTCTGACCATAATCAGCAATCAGGCCATTGACATAATAGTTCATATTGTTCATCAAGACTGCCTGTATATTTGACCAATCCCAAGCCATATAGCCAGTAGCTGTTGCCGCGTCGCTGGTCTGAAACAGTATTTGCAAGATAGGGATAAGAGCAGCAAAAGAAAAGATGTTGAGTATTGCCGACAAGATGTTAAAGACTATCGACAACACCAGATATTTCTTGTAGGGCGGCACGAAACGCCTAAGGATATTTAAGAATTCCTTCATACTATCTCTCCTAATAATGTTGCACTTGTACTATCTGTGATGCGCACGCGAACTGTCTCGCCAATATGATGACCTGCCTTAGGCATCACTACAGCCTTGTTCTGTTCTGTGCGACCCATCAATTGTTCACGGCTACGCTTTGAAAAGCCTTCGATCAGCACGTCGAACTCCTTGCCTTCGTCTTTCTTGTTCTGCTGTGCAGAGATTTCCGTCTGTAAGGCGATGAGTTCGTTCAGACGACGGATTTTCTCTTCTTCTGGAACATCATCAGGGAGATGCTTAGAAGCATAGGTTCCCGGACGCTCAGAATATTTAAACATAAAGGCAGAGTCGTAGCCAACCTCACGCATCAGACTTAAAGAAAGCAGATGGTCTTCCTCAGTCTCGCTGTGGTAGCCGACGAAGATATCTGTGCTTAATCCGCAGTCGGGAATGATACGGCGAATAGCGGAAACACGGTCAAGATACCACTCGCGGGTGTATTTGCGGTTCATGAGTTTCAGAATACGGTCTGAGCCGCTCTGCACAGGCAGGTGGATGTGTCGGCAGACATTGGGCATCTCGGCAATGACGCGTAGCGTCTCGTCGCTCATATCCTTGGGATGAGAGGTCGTAAACCTAACCCTCATCTCAGGAGCTTCTTCAGCCACACGACGCAATAAATTTGAGAATGAAGGTTGGTAAGAGTTGACATTCTGTCCTAACAGCGTGACTTCCTTAAACCCGCGGTCGCGCAAGTCGCGGACTTCTCTTAATATACTTTCTACATCACGACTGCGCTCGCGGCCTCTGGTGTAAGGCACGATACAGTAGTGGCAGAAATTGTTGCAGCCGCGCATAATACTGACAAAACCGCAGATTCGAGCCCCATGCAGACGCTGGGGAACTACATCTTTATAGGTTTCGCTCGTACTCAGTTCAATGTTAATAGCCTTATGCCCCGTCTCTGCCTGTGCTATCAGGTCAGGCAACGAGAGATAAGCATCAGGACCAGCCACAAGGTCAGCATGATGGTTTTCCAACAGGTCGTTCTGCACTCGTTCTGCCATACAGCCTAATACGCCGATAATCAAAGGACGCTTACGCTTAACGGCATCGAGAGCATCCAAGCGATGATAAATCTTTTGTTCAGCATTGTCGCGCACCGAACAGGTATTCAGGAACACAGCATCAGCATCGTCTAACGACTCCGTCGTCTCGTAGCCAGCCATCTGCATGACAGAGGCGACAACCTCAGAATCGGCCACATTCATCTGACAGCCGTAAGTCTCTATATATAACTTCTTCATAATTTTTCTACTTTTTGGCTGCAAAGTTACGCATTTTTTTTCGTATCTTTGCAGCCACTAATGAATTATTAACGTATGGAACTAATAAAGGACAAAGAATTCGGAGGTGAACGCCCACTTTTCGCCATACACGACCTGCGATTGGAGCATGTTACCATTACAGATGGTGAAAGTGGCATCAAGCAATGCCAGAACATGGAGGCCAGTGAGTGCCGCTTCTATGGCAAATATCCTTGGTGGCATGTGGATGGAGCACTCATTGAGGATTGCTACTTTGCTGTGGGTTCACGTTCGGCCATTTGGTACACCAATGACCTCGTCATGCGTCGCTGTCGCATTGACGGTCCCAAGTTCTTCCGCGAGATGAACAACGTAGAACTGGAGGATGTCAATATCACCGATGCTGACGAGACGTTCTGGAAGGTAAACGGCCTGCGTCTGAAGAATGTCACCCTGCATGGTGGAACCTATCCTTTTATGTTCAGCGAGAACATCTACGTCGACGGACTGAACAGCGATTCGAAGTACGTGTTCCAGTATTGCAAGAACGTGGAGGTTCACAATGCGAAAATTCTGACGAAGGACTCGTTTTGGGAGTGTGAAAACGTGACGGTCTACGACTCCGATCTTGACGGTGAATATCTAGCCTGGCACTCAAAGAACGTAAGACTGGTGAACTGTCACTTAGCTGGCGAACAGCTGTTGTGCTATGTCGACAGCCTCGTATTGGAGAACTGTACGTTTGACAAGGCCTGCGACCGCGTGTTCGAATACTCTACCGTTGAGGCTGACATCTGCGGACATATTGAGAACATCAAAAATCCTACCAGCGGGCATATCGTAGCCGACAGTATCGGCAGAATTACCATTGATAAAAACGTTCGTCGACCCAATAATTGCGTGATTGAAATACGGAAATGAAATACAATTTCGATGAAATCTTAGACCGCTGCGGTACCGGCTGTGTCAAGTGGGACGAAAGTGCTGAAGGCGTTATCCCACTATGGGTTGCGGATATGGACTTCGCGGTAGCTCCTGCCATTCAGGAGGCTATACGCCAGCGCGCCGATCACCCAGTATTTGGGTATACCCACGTACAAGACGACTATTACGAGGCCGTTATTTCGTGGTTTAAGCGCCGTCACCAGTGGGACATCCAGCGCGATTGGATACTCTATACCACAGGTGTGGTTCCGGCGATGTCTGTGGCTATCAAGGCGCTGACGATGCCGGGCGAACGGGTTCTTATCCTCTCGCCCGATTACAATTGTTTTTTCTCCAGTATTAAGAACAACGGTTGCGAGGTTGCGGAGACGGTGCTGCGGCAAAACCGCAGTGAACAAAGGTTCGAGATTGACTGGCAGGACTTCGAGACACAATGTGCGGATGAAAAGACCACCGTATTCCTGCTATGCAATCCCCACAACCCTACTGGCCGGGTATGGACTCGCAGGGAGTTGGAACGGATGCGCGACATCTGCCATCTGCACCACGTGCGAATTGTCTCAGATGAGATTCACTGTGAGCTGGTGATGCCGGGCAACACGTTCTGTCCGATGGGTACGGTGGATGCCGATGCTATTATCCTTAATTCTCCTTCGAAGTCGTTCAATATTGCGGGGCTTATGATGGCTAACATCATTTGTCAGGATGCTGCTACCCGCCGTCGTTTGGACCGCGCCATCAATATCAATGAGGTGTGTGACGTTAATCCCTTTGGTCCCGTGGCGGTGAAAGCGGCTTATAATGAGAGCGAGGATTGGCTTGATGCGCTTAACCAATACCTTTGGGGCAATTACACCGTCCTGTGCGATTTTGTCGCACAACATATACCACAATGGAAGGTGATGTCTCTCGAAGGAACTTACCTTGTATGGGTGGATGTCTCCACCACCTGTTCGGCAAACGGCGACACTGTGGCCGTCTACTGCGACCGCCTGCTTCGCGAGGCTAAAGTCTGGTTGAATCCTGGTACGATGTACGGTCCAAAAAGCGGTGAGGGATTTCTGCGTATCAATATCGCCTGCCCTCGCAGCTTACTAATTGAAGCTTTAAACAAAATTACAAAGATATGAAGAACGAAGTAAATGTATGGTCAGTCACGTGGGGTGTCCTGATGGCTGTCCTTTTCTCGGCAGCAGCAGCCTACTTGGGACTGAAAGTCGGTCAGGTGTTCGAAGCTGCCATTCCTATTGCAATTATCGCAGTCGGCGTCTCGGCTGCCGCCAAGCGCTCGAACGCCTTGCGCGAAAATGTCATTATCCAGTCAATTGGTGCCTGTTCTGGAGCCGTAGTGGCTGGCGCTATCTTTACGCTGCCTGCTATTTACATCCTACAGGCTAAGTATCCGGAAATGTCGGCCGACTTCCTGAAGATTTTTATCGCCTCACTACTCGGCGGTGTTCTTGGTATACTGTTTCTGATACCGTTCCGCAGATATTTCGTGGAGGCTCCACAGGAACAGTTTCCTTTTCCTGAGGCAACAGCGACGACTCAGGTGCTGAAGAGCGGCGATGCGGGCGGCGCGGAAACCGGCGACACGAGCGCGGAAACCGGCGGCGGAACCGCTGGGCACAGCGAAGGCGCATCGCAGGCACGGCCTTTGCTTATTGCGGGACTCGTGGGTGGACTGTATGACTTCATCGTTGCTACGTTCGGATGGTGGAACGAGAACGTGACGAGCCGCATGATTCCGTATGGCGACGACTTGGCTGAGAAGGCGAAACTGGTGTTCAAGAACAATACCGGCGCGGCGGTGCTGGGACTCGGATATATTATCGGCTTCCGTTACGCGCTGATTATCACGCTCGGCTCGCTATTTGTGTGGTGGCTTGTGGTGCCGGGCATGGCGCTACTGTTTTCTGATACCGTACTAAACCAGTGGAATCCCAGTATCACGACGGCGGTGGGTGACATGTCGCCCGAGCAGATCTTTACATCTTACGGCAAGAGTATCGGTATCGGTGCCATTGCCATGGCGGGCATCATCGGCATCATCAAGTCGTGGGGCGTCATCAAAAGCGCGGTGGGACTGGCGGCGAAGGCCGGAGAGGGTGCTGCGACCGAATCGCAGCACACAGTGAATCAGGACCTGCCCTTCCGTTTCATCGCTATTGCAGCAGTGGCGACGCTCGTGCTGACGTTCCTGTTCTTCTGGTTCGGCGTGATGGACGGCAACCTTCTGTTCGCTCTGGTCGCCATCATCCTGACGGCGGTCATCGCGTTCCTGTTTACGACGGTAGCTGCCAACGCCATTGCGATAGTGGGTTCGAACCCGGTTTCGGGTATGACGCTGATGACGCTGATACTGGCGTCCGTCGTCATGGTCGCTGTGGGACTGAAGGGAACGGGCGGCATGGTGGCGGCGCTCATCATGGGCGGCGTGGTATGCACGGCACTCTCGATGGCCGGCTCGTTCATTACCGACCTTAAGATAGGCTACTGGTGCGGCACGTTACCGAGAAAGCAGCAGACTTGGAAGTTCCTGGGAACACTGGTCAGCGCAGCGACGGTGGGCGGCGTGATGATGCTGCTGAACGAGACGTACGGTTTCGCCAGCGGTACACTGGCAGCACCGCAAGCCAACGCTATGGCGGCGGTCATCGACCCGCTGATGAACGGCGTCGGCGCACCGTGGGCACTGTACGCCATCGGTGCAGTCATCGCCGTGGTGCTGACACTTTGCAAAGTTCCCGCACTGGCTTTTGCATTGGGAATGTTCATACCGATGGAACTGAACGTACCGCTGGTCATTGGCGGCGCTATATCATGGTATGTCACGACACGTTCGAAGGACGAGGCCGTCAACAAGGAACGCGGCGAGAAGGGCAATCTCTTAGCGTCGGGATTCATCGCCGGCGGCGCACTGATGGGCGTCATCAGCGCACTGCTTCGCTTTGGCGGCGTGTCGTTCGACTACTCGGCGTGGTGGCAGAACCCGCTGTCCGAGCTCGCCTCCTTAGTAGCCTACATATTATTAATCATCTACTTCATCAAGGCCACCAAGCGATGAGAGCCCTCCTGTTCAGTGTGTTGCTGTACTGCAGCAGCGTCCCCGCCACCGCCCGCGACTACATCCTCACCGACTTTGGCGCACGGAGCGACACGTCGGTACAATGCACCGCCGTTCTACAGCAGTGCATCGACCTCTGCTCCGAGAACGGCGGCGGCCGCGTCGTCATACCGGCGGGCCAATATAAAACCGGCAGCATCCAGCTGCGGAGCAACGTGAACCTGCATCTCGAACTGGGCGCAACGCTCTACGGCTCAACCGACTTGCGCGACTACCGCCGCATGACGACTAATTACAAGTCACTGCGAACCCACACGCCCACTATACAGTTGATATACGCCGACTCGGTGCACAACGTCGTCATTGACGGTTACGGCGTCATCGACGGTCAGGGACGCGTGTTCAAGAAGCTGTCGTGGAACGACGAGGGCATCACGCGTCCGCACTTGTTACGCTTCATACAGAGCCGCGACATCGTGCTGCGCGACATCACACTTCGCAATAGCGCATGCTGGATGCAGCACTACCTCGCCTGCGACCGCATACGCATCGACGGCATCCGCATCGTGAACCGCAACAACTACAATAACGACGCCCTCGACCTGGACGGATGCCACGACGTCATCATCCGCGGCATTTCAGCCGACTCCGACGACGACGGCATCACGCTCAAGTCCACGTCGCCCCGCCTCTGCCAGGACATCGCCATCGAAAATTGCACCATTTCATCGCACTGCAACGCCGTAAAATTAGGCACGGAGACCAACGGCGGCTACCGCAACATCTTGATTCGCGGCATCGTCGTACGGCCCAGCGACGACCAGCGCACGCTCTTCTTCGGACGACCCCGCGGCATCTCGGCACTGTCGTTAGAGATAGTCGACGGCGGCATCATGGAAAATGTTTCGGTCGACGGTATGAACATCATCGGCACCGAGTCGCCCATCTTCGTCCGACTGGCCCATCGCGGACGCGGATACACGTTCAGCCGGAACGCTGCCAACGCATTCGTCACACAGAACCTACAGGGCGGAAACGAAGGCGCTACTGAAACTCAGAAGCCCGACAGCGTAGAAACCGTGGGCCGCATACGGGGCGTATACATCAACAACATACACGCAACAGACTGCGGCAACTACGGCTGTTCCATAACCGGACTGCCCGGCCATCCTGTCGAACACGTTTACGTCAGCAACGTAACCATACACCAAAGCGGCGGCATAACAACAGCACAGCTCCCCAGTATCAACGCCGCCCTCAGTGACGAGAAAGCCGCCGAGTATCCCGAAGCCACCATGTGGGGCCCGCTGCCCGCCCGCGGCTTCTACGTCAGAAACGCCCGTTCCGTACACTTCGACAATGTCGAAGTCCAATGCGAACACCCCGACGTCCGCCCAGATTTTGTAAAGAAAAATACCGAATAACCACCCCCAGTAAAAACCGCAATCATCTGATACTGAACGCAATGCAGTCCCAAATGTCAATGCTGCCGAGTTTCAACAGGAACTCCGCCGAGTTTCAGTACAAACTCCACCGAGTTTCAGTACAAACTCGAAAACCGTCCAGTACATCCGCCACAACAACCCCATAATGTAAAGAAAAAATCCACATCAGAAACATGCAAAGAATCAGCGTCATCCTATCACTCCTCCTACTGACCGCCGCCGCGCCCTCCACCGGAACCACGTCCCCTCCGCCCCTTTTGTCAGCGTTGGTTTTGCCAACGCTCGCGCCACAAAACGGCGTGTCCTCCCCCTTAACCCCGCCCCCCTCCTGGGGCGACCAGGGCGACGGCACGTACCGCAACCCCGTCCTTTGCGCCGATTTCTCCGACCCCGACGTCATCCGCGTCCACGACCGCTACTACATGGTCGCCAGCGACTTCCACTTCCTCGGCATGCAAGTCCTTGAAAGCCTCGACGGCGTCAACTGGCGCTACGCCGCCCAGATATACCGCCGCTTCGACCACCCCGGCTGGGACGCCATGGCCCGCTACGCCGGCGGCTCCTGGGCACCGGCCATCCGCTACCACGACGGCACGTACTACGTCTACTTCTGCACCCCCGACGAAGGACTCTTCATGTCCACCGCCACCGACCCCAACGGCCCATGGTCGCCGCTCCACTGCGTCAAGCGCGTCGCCAAATGGGAGGATCCCTGCCCCTTCTGGGACGATGACGGCCGAGCCTACCTCGGTCGCAGCCGCCACCGCGCTGGACCCATCATCATCCACCGCATGTCGCCTGACGGCCGCCAACTGCTCGACGACGGCGTTACCGTATACACAGGATCCGTCGCCGAGGGCACCAAGTTCCTGAAGCGCCACGGCTACTACTATCTTATTATACCGGAAGGGGGTGTCGGCACGGGCTGGCAGACCGTCCTCCGAGCACGAAACATCTACGGACCCTACGAGCGCCGCGTCGTCCTCGAACAGGGCACCACCGCCGTCAACGGTCCCCACCAGGGCGCCCTCGTAGAAGGTTCCGACGGCCGCTGGTGGTTCTATCATTTCCAGGAGACGCCCGTCCTCGGCCGCATCGTTCACCTGCAACCCGCCCGCTGGGAGAACGACTGGCCCGTCATAGGCACCGACCGCGACGGCAACGGCATCGGCGAGCCCGTTGTCGGTGGTGGTTTTGCCACCGCCCCGACCTTCACCCTCCAGCAGTCCGACGATTTCTCCTCCACGCTCGGCCTGCAGTGGCAGTGGAACCACAATCCCGTCGACACGTACTGGAGCCTCACCGACCGCACGGGCTGGCTGACGCTCCGCCCCTTACCCGCCGACAGTCTGAAGCAATGCCGCAACCAGCTGACGCAGAAAGTCGTCGGCTATCGCAGTACCGTCACCACGCTCGTAGAACAGAAAGGACGTTGCTTCGCAGGTCTCCTGCTCTCCGGAAAATACTTCCGCGGCATCGGCGTGTCACAGGATGGAATTGTCGTTGAAATGGGCAAAAAACGCATCATCCGCAAGGGCAGGTTCCCCAAAGTACACTTCCGCGTCACCATCGACGCCGAGCGGAACCGCCACCAGTTCTACTACAGCACGGACGGCCAGCACTACGAAAAAGCCGGCCCCGCCTTCACCATGCGCGGCGGCTACTGGAAAGGTATCCGCACAGGCCTGTTCTGCTACGGCACCGGCGGTCACGCCCAGTTCGACTACTACCGCGTCACCCCGGAATAACCGCCCATTGTCGCCCGTCGTCACGCTTATTTGTCGCCCGTCATCCGTGCGCTCCATTGTCGGCGGTGGTTTTGCCACAGCCTCGCGACAGCGAAACTGCCGCCTACAGTCCGCCACCGCCCCCTCATCCTTCCCTATGCCGCATGTTCCGCGGATGGTGGTTAAGGATTTGTTCCCGTAGCGTCGACATGTCGATGTGAGTGTAAATCTCCGTCGTTCCTATAGATTCATGTCCGAGCATGGCCTGAATGGCGCGCAAGTCTGCACCGCCTTCCAATAGCGCCGTAGCGAACGAGTGGCGCAGCGTGTGCGGCGAAATCGTCTTCTGGATGCCCGCCGCCACTGCCGCCTCCTTAATCATGATCAGAATCATCACGCGAGTCAGGTGAGCGCCGCGCCGGTTCAGGAAAACGAAGTCCTCCTCGCCTGGCTTTATTTTCATGGCCTGACGGTCCATAAACCAGTAGTCCAGCTCTTTGATGGCACGCGGCGAAATCGGCACCAGCCGTTCTTTCGAGCCTTTGCCCATGACGCGGACGTACTGTTCGCGTAAGAAAAGGTCGGAGAGTTTCAGGTTCACCAGCTCCGAGACGCGCAGTCCACAAGAGAACAGCACTTCGATAATGGCACGGTTGCGCTGCCCCTCCCACTTCGACAAGTCAATGGCACCTTCGAGCCTGTCCACTTCCTCTGCCGATAGTACTTCGGGCAAGTGCTCGCCCAGTATCGGTGACTCCAACAATTCGCTGGGATCGTCGTCGCGATAGCCTTCCAACTCTAAGAAACGGTAGAACGAACGCACGCCACTCAGTATACGGCACTGCGAGCGGGCATGTATGCCGATGTCGTGCAGCGAGGCTGCAAAGTGCTGCAAGTCCGCTAACTCTACGTCGAGAACGTGCTTGTCCACATCTTCCAAGTAGTTAATCAGCTTCAGCAAGTCGCGAATATACGCATCTAATGTGTTGGGCGAGTAGCCGCGCTGCAGTTTCAGGTAGCGCTCATAGCTGCGGATAATATTTGCGGGTTTATTTTTGTCGTTTTCCATTTTATTTCGTACCTTTGCCGCGACAAAGGTACAAAAAAAAATTTAATAATATGAAGATACTTATCATTAATGGTCCGAATTTGAACCTTCTCGGTGTCCGCGAACCAGGAATCTACGGCTCGTCGTCTTTCGAACAGTACTTACCCAAGTTGCAGGCCCGTTATCCCGATGTGGAGATTGAGTATTACCAGAGCAACATTGAGGGTGAGCTTATCGACAAGATGCAGCAGGAAGGCTTCACCGTCGACGGCATTGTGCTGAACGCCGGTGCCTACACGCATACCTCCGTGGCACTGCACGACTGCATCCGTTCGCTGAAGTCGCCCGTCATCGAAGTGCATATCAGCAACGTCCATCAGCGCGAGGAGTTCCGTCATCACTCTATGATTTCCGCCGCCTGCCGTGGTGTCATCTGTGGCTTCGGACTCGACAGCTACCGCCTTGCCGTTGAAGCGCTATTGCCAACAGCTAATTGCCAATAGCCAAAAGCCATGTCGATAGACGAATACATCTTGAACCACATCGAGCCGGAACCTGAATATCTGTATCGGCTCTGGCGCGCCACCAATATCCACATGCTGCACGGTCGCATGGCATCAGGCCATCTGCAGGGTCGTTTGCTCAAGATGCTGGTCATGATGATACGCCCACACAATATTCTCGAAGTAGGAACGTTCAGCGGTTACTCTGCTATCTGTATGGCCGAAGGACTGGAAGCCATCAGCAAGAACGAAGGACAAGAAGACGGCGGCATGGTCTACACCTTCGAGATTAACGACGAACAGGAAGACTTCACCCGTCCGTGGATCGAAGGTTCACCCGTCGCCGACCGCATCCGCTTCATCATCGGCGACGCCAACGCGGAAGCCCCCAAGTTGGGCATCACTTTCGACATGGCCTTCATTGACGGTGACAAGCGAACGTATCGCAACACCTACGAAACGGTACTCAGCTTGTTGCGTCCAGGAGGTTTTATCCTTGCCGACAATACGCTATGGGATGGACATGTCGTAGATCATGCCTACGACCGCGACCCGCAAACCCAAGGCATCGAGACGTTCAACGACTACGTCGTGCGTGACAACCGCGTAGAACAAGTCATTTTGCCACTCCGCGACGGATTAACACTCATCCGTAAGCGTTAAGTCAACAATTTGCACGATTTTTACACATTTTCCTTGCAAAATGTTTGGTAATTCAATTAAAATGCTTACTTTTGCTTACAATTTGTAAAACGAAACTATAAGCAATGGAAAAAATCGACAATCTCGACAAGAAAATACTTAGCATCCTGTCGAAGAACGCGCGCATACCGTTCAAGGACGTTGCCGCAGAGTGTAATGTAAGCCGTGCTGCTATCCACCAGCGCGTGCAACACCTGATAGATGCCGGTGTCATTATGGGCAGCGGCTTCGATGTCAATCCCAAGAGCCTTGGTTACTCCACCTGTACCTATGTAGGCATTACGCTGGAACGTGGCTCTATGTATAAGGACGTCGTAGAGCGTCTGCACCACATACCAGAAATCGTGGAGTGTCACTTCACTACGGGTCCCTATACCATGATGGTAAAACTGTATGCACGCGACAACGAGCAGCTGATGCACCTGCTGAACGGACGACTGCAGGATATTCCTGGCGTGGTGGCTACCGAAACACTCATCTCGCTGGAACAGAGCATCAAACGCGACATCCCCGTTTCTTTTGAAGACTAATCTCATGGCAAACCGATTCGACTGGCAGTCGCAATTGTCAACTGTATATGCTTCCTTCCCCGAAGCCCAACGCCGTCCCGTCATAGGCATCACGGGTAATTATGGCGAGCATACTTGCAAACTCGCCGACGGCTACTACCGTTCTGTGCAGCAGGCTGGTGGCGTTCCCGTTATCATTCCCCCGTTGGCAGATACCGACAGTATCATCAATACCCTAGAGCATATCGACGGTCTGTTGCTCAGCGGTGGTGCCGACTACAATCCTTTGTATGCTGGCGAAGAACCTCAACCAGAATTGCAGGGTATCAATAGTGAGCGCGACCTGCCCGAACTGCTCATCACCCGCTTGGCCTATAATCGTCAAATTCCCATCTTGGGCATTTGTCGCGGTATTCAGACATTGGCAATGGCGTTAGGAGGTAAAGTCCTACAGGACATCAATCTTACCACCATAAAGCATTCTCAGGATGCCGACCGATCAGAGCCTACCCATAGTATCACCGTAGAGAAAGATTCCACCTTATTTAATATATATAAATCCTATCTCTCACCACTCACCTCTCACCACTCATCTCTATTATACGTCAACTCGTTCCACCATCAGGCCGTAGGCGATGCCGGCCCACTGTTCCGCATAACGGCAACAGCACCCGATGGCACCATTGAGGCTATCGAAAGCAATGAGTTCAAGAGCATCCTCGGCGTACAATGGCATCCCGAATGTCTCACTGAAAATGGATTGCCCCTCTTCAAATGGCTCGTTAACGAAGCTGCACTACATCGCGATGCCTGCGATATGCATAGCCAAGTACTTACACTCGATACCCATTGCGACACACCGATGTTTTTTCCAAAGGGTGTCGACTTCGGCACTCGTGACAAACAATTGCTCGTCGATCTCCACAAAATGACGGAAGGTCATCAAGATGCGACCATCATGGTGGCCTACCTGCCCCAGCCTACGGACCATCCGAAGGAGTATGCTGACAATATCTTCGATCAGATAGAGGCACTGGTAGAGCGCAATAGTCGCTATCTCAGCATAGCCCGCACACCCAACGATCTTTGGCTCAATAAGCATCTCGGCAAGAAAAGCATTATGCTTGGAATAGAAAACGGACTGGCTATCAATGGCAAGTTGGAGAACCTCCAGCACTTTGCCCAGCGTGGCATTGTTTATATGACTCTCTGCCACAATGGCGACAATGACATCTGTGACTCAGCCCGTGGCAATCAGACTCATAACGGTATCAGTGTCTTTGGTTGCAAAGTCATTAGCGAGATGAACCGTTTAGGCATCATGGTTGACCTAAGCCATGCTGCCGAAAAGAGTTTTTATGATGCTCTCGAACTGTCTACCATGCCTATCGTATGTAGCCACAGCAGTTGCCGTTCACTATGTGACCATCCTCGCAATCTCACCGACGAACAGATGCGCGCCCTTGCTGCAAAGGGGGGTGTCATGCAGGTCACACTTTACAACGGCTTCCTTGTTAGGGACGGCGAAGCTACTGTTCTGGATGCTATGCGTCATCTGGAGCATGCCATTGACATCATGGGTATTGACCATGTAGGTTTAGGTACCGACTTTGATGGCGACGGAGGAATTCGTGGACTGGCCAACTCGTCAGAACTCATCCAATTCACCCGTCAACTGATGGCGCGTTATTTCAGTCAGGAGGACATCCAGAAAATTTGGGGCGGCAACTTCCTGCGTGTCATGCAACAAGTACAAAGCATTAAATGAATAGTCAACAATGAATAAACACTCATTTTACCAGACGATTGGTTCTCATAATCGTCTTTTCATTTTCTTAATCTCAGGACTCATCTGCGCCTGTAGCACCACCAAGAAGAGCCAAACGTCAGAGCAATCCGTTGTCAACATCGAGTTCAATGCCGACTCTGCTTACACCTTCTGTGCGACCCAGTGCAACTTTGGTCCACGAACTATGAATAGTGAGGCTCACGAACGCTGCTGTGAGTGGATTCGACAGAAGTTTAGTCAGTATGGCTATCTGGTTGAGCTTCAGAAAGCCGACCTGAAAGGCTACGACGGCACTATCCTCAAAAGCACCAATATCATCGCCAGCCAAAAGCCAAAAGCTAACAGCCAGCAGCCAATCGGAAGAATCCTCATCTGCGCCCACTGGGACAGTCGTCCATGGGCCGATAACGATCCTGATAAAGCCAACTGGCGCAACCCCGTGATGGCAGCCAACGATGGTGCATCAGGCGTAGCCGTCATGCTTGAACTGGCTCGTCTGTTACAGCAAAATGATTCCGCTAAGATTTCTGTCGACTTTATATGCTTCGATGCTGAAGACTGGGGTATTCCCCAATGGGAAGAAGAAGCCGATGGCAACTCATGGGCCCTCGGCTCACAGTATTGGGCAGAAACTTATCAGTCTTTAGCTAATAGCCAACAGCCAACAGCCAACAACTATCAATACGGCATCCTCCTTGATATGGTAGGCGGTCAGGGTGCCAAGTTCTATCGCGAATCCTATTCCATGCACTATGCCCGCAACATTGTTGAACGTGTATGGCAGGCCGCCAATACCGCAGGCTACGGCAGTATTTTCCCATACAAAGACGGTGGAGGCGTTACCGATGACCATGTTCCCGTCAACGAGAAGGCCAACATTCCCTGCATCGACATCATCAATCACTATCCTGATTGTGAACAGAGTTCATTCGGTCCCACGTGGCACACCGTCAACGATGATATGCAACATATCGACCGCAACACGCTAAAAGCTGTCGGACAAACTCTGGTTCAACTTATTTATAGTGAAGAATGAAGAATTTCCTACCGGACAAATAATGGCTAACAGATTCTTCGCTCTCCACCTATAACTGACCCGCTTCCACCATCAGCACTATGCGCTCCGTCAGGCGGTCGATGCCCTCGGCATCGTATTCTTTCTTCAGCGAAGCACCAAAAGCCCAGGCAAACGCCTGATAGAAGCCGGCACGTACTGGTCCGAGAAAGGCCTGAATAAGTTCATAGCCAGATGAGTGACTCTCTCGGTAGATGAGTTTGATGAGCAACTTGCCTTGCGAATAGGTCAGCTGCTTCATCCTCGGCTTATATTCCTGCATGATACCCTTCTCCACCCGCTTCATGTGTTCCTCCTTGGCCGACTTTGATGGTAGCGTTTCCAAATATTCAGCCGTTTCCATCATAATCATGTTAGCCTCCTTGGCTATAGGCAGCACCGTCTTCACATTCTTTACTAGTCGCATATACGCCTGCGCCTGACGTTTGCTGCTGAATTCTACAGGTGGAAATACATATACATTGTTCATCTCCATGTATTGAATGCTATCGCCCCCCTCAAACACTTTACCCACCTTCACGGTAGGCACAAAAGTAGGACTGTCCATATCGACAGCCTCCGGACGCTTCTTGTCTTGGGCATAAGCACAACCAACACCCAACAACCAACAACAAACACCTAAAAACAATACATGTCGCTTCATCAGTCGGCAAAATTACTTATTTTCATTGTAATGAGCAAAAAAAACAGCGTATATTAACTTAATTATGAAGAAATCATGCCCTTTTCACGACATAATGTTGCCCATTGACGTACTTTTATCATGAAACATAAGTTATAACCGCATAGACAGTAGAGGCTTCGGCTTGCATTTATATCCTTTTGTGATAAGCCTACGTATCCCAATTACTTGGCGATTAAAGACAAGTAAAGTATTATTTCTGTATGCCGAAGTCTGCTTGCTGAGCTTCAACCTCTTGTAATAGCTTAGCTTTTTCTGTATCAGAGAGAGTGGATGACTGGTGATGTGTGTTAGGTAATGGGTGATGGCTTTTAGCTTTTTCATTCACATTGTAGCACATCGGCACATCATAAGAGATACTCTCAATCTCTAATTCTGTAGGGCTGGGAGCATGGGTGCCTGGGAACTGTACCTCTGCCTTTATTCTTATTTTGCCTGCCTGTTTGGTGCTACGGATAAGCACTGGGGCAGTACCCCATTCTACAGCGCGCGGATTGGCATTGATGCTGGCATCACCAATGATTTCGCCCTCACCTTCAACAGTGAATCGGATATTTTCTTTTGCCAAACGGCGGACATGACCAAGGTCGTCTGTTACCTCACAGACGACAACTACAAAATCGAAGCCGTCAGCCACGAGTTTTTTGCCCATGTCATCGACATAAAGGCGCAGTTTAGTACTACGGCGAGAAGGCATCTTTTCTTCCTTACACACTACTTGCCCATTGATGATTCCCTCAGCAACCATCTTGACGCTTTGCCATGATTTTTGGGTATAGCTGTGGTTGCGAGCCTCGAAGAAGTCCCAAGCATCCTTGAAGACTACAAGACCCTTCTCGACAGGCTGTGTCCAGCAATGCTCACCATCGTACATCGTCAGGCGGACACTATCGCAATTCGAGAAGATGGTGATGTCCTTTTCTGAGAACTGCGTCATTTCGTGGGCGATAGCCACTATCGGCTGTTCCGTAGGCTGCGACAATGTTGCAGCAAACATGGACAGGGCCGTCTTCTTCTGACGGAAGGCATCATAGATGCCACCCCAATATGGGTCTGGGTGATAGCCTCGCTGGTGATCGAAGGGGTGCCACTGACAACCTCCAATGAACTGGCCAGTAGTATGGAAGAGTTCCTGCGTAGAGCGATAGAGGCTCATGGCCTGTGTCAGCATGGGACGCTCGCCCCATGAACGGGAGGCACGATTCAGGTTGTTGTGGGCATACCAATCGTCGACCAGTTCGCCGAACTCACGAGTAAAGATACATTGTCTGGGTTTGTCATCTTTGAAGTCATCGCCTGGCCAACCGTAGACGACATCATAGTTTTCTGCTACACCAGCTGAGTGAACATCAGCAGCAGCCACAGGACGATAAGGATAAGGATATTCGTCCTTCGTAATCTGAAGGGCCTGCAAAGCAAACTCCTCTGGATAACGGGTTTCGTTCAAGATGGGTTCCCACATCAGCACACAAGGATGGTTACGGTCGCGACGGATAATATTGCGTGTATTCTCATGCACTTTCTCGTCCCAACCCTTGTCTTTGTTCCAATACTGCCAACCTGGGGTGGCTACGATGATGAAAAGTCCCAATTCATCGCAGGCATCCATGAACGAAGGGTCTTGCGGATAATGGGCCGTACGGATGATGGTGAAGCCCGCATCGCGCAGGCGCTTGGCATCACGCCATTGCTGCGAGTTAGGCAGGGCATTACCCACATAGGCGAAGTCCTGATGACGGTTGGCACCAATAAGCTGGTGATAACGCTTACCATTGAGGTAGAAGCCAGGACCACCCGACGGAGAACTATCGGGAAGGGTGGCATCGTTGGAACGGAATTCAAAAGAACGGATGCCGATGCGGGTGATGCCGCCATCGATAGAGTGTTTGCCCTCCTTGATGCAGGTGGCAATGTTATAAAGAAAAGGGGTCTCTGGAGACCAGAGCTTGGGATTCTTGACAAGGAAGCGCTGGGTGATGGTGCGCGCTTCTTTAGGCTGGAGCTTCAGTTTGGTAGACTGCGACAATGTCGCAGTGTACGGAGACAAGGTATTCTCGACGATGATGGTACGGGGGCGGGTGTCGTTGTTGCGAACCTCCGTATTGACAAAGACTTCAGCGCTTTTCTCACTGATGTTGGCATAGTGTACAAAGATACCGCCGCCAGCCACCTTGTTTTCCTCGAGGGCGTCAGTAATGGCTACTTTGTTCTTGGCAATAAGCCATACGTCACGATAGATGCCGCCATGATAGGCGAAGTCGAGTTGTGCCTGCTTCTTGCCTGGGGGGTAGGTCTTGTCGTCGCTGTTGTCGGCTTTGATAGCGACAATAATATCGTTGCCTACTGAACAATCAGAGAGGGGAATGGTGATAGGCAGGTAGCCGCCTTCGTGTTCCTGCACCTTCTTACCATTGATGTAGATGGTCTGTTTCCCCATGATGGCCTCAAAATGAAGGGTAACATCGTGGCCCTCGCACTCCTTGGGCAACTTAAAGTGCTTACGATACCACGCAATGCCCTGATAGTTGCGACAGCCACTGGCCTCAGCAGGCATCAATTGGACGGTATGGGGTGTCGTGACGACTTCCCACGACTTGTCGTTGAAGTCCTTGGCTTCCGCACCAGCCACATCGCCCAAATGGAATCGCCAGCCAGCGTTGAAGTTCCATACCAACCGACCGCTGTTCTCCAAGGGGAAAAGACCTGCTACAGAGGTCTGCGCCACGATGTGGCTAAAGAAGAAAGAAGAAAGAAGAAAGAATACGATGCGACGCATAGGCATTGGATCATTTAGGGTTATTATAGTCACCCGTTCCTTGGGAGGCTGCATTTGGAATGGGCTCCCAGTCGTCTGTACGGAAGGAGCTTACGGGCAGGCCATCGTGCATGAGGTCACCAACCACAAAGTCTTTGAAGGCATAACGAACGGCAACGGGATGTTTGACGTTGTCGCAGACAACATAGACACGATTACGGCTCCCCCAAACTTTGGTAGCTGGGTGGAACACGCGGTCAGAGCCTGCTACTTCAAAATTATTCGATGTCGATCCATTCTCAAAATAAACCCATTCCTTTGAACGGTCAAAAGACACAATGGCGGTATCATTCTTAAATTCCACCTCTTTATATTTGGCAAACTCTGGCAGTCCATTCACGTTGTAGGTATTGCTGAGTGCCAAAATGGCCAAACGCTCGCCAGCCAATCGCTTCTTACGAGGATGGATGACGTTCTTGATACCAGTGTCCATCAGTACAGCCATACGACAGTTAGGAATCAATGACTCTACCTTCTCTTGCTGTTCGCGGAGAAAGGCACTGTTGTAGAGTGCCCAGTCAGTCTCATCATAGGCAAAAGGCGCTATTTGACAATAATAGAATGGGAAGTCGCCTTGCTGCCAGTCCTCGCGCCAGCCCTGAACCATACGCGCCATCAAGGGGGCATAGTAGTCGTAACGAGGCACATTGTCCTCACCCTGATACCAGATAGCACCACGGATGCCATATCCGATAAGGGGCTTGAGTTGTCCGTTGTAGAGAGCCGTAGGACAACGTTGCTGTTTCTTTTTCACATCCTCCTCTGTGATGGTCTGCTGCACCTTAGGGAAGGCTTTCAACCAATCGGACTTCATCCAAGCCTCACAGGCAGAACCGCCAAAGGCCGTACATATCAGTCCCACAGGAACGCCTAATGTCTTGCGCAACGCCTTGCCGAAGAAGTAGGCTGTAGCCGAGAACTCACGGACACTGGCTGCATTGGCTTCTTTCCATGAACCTTTGATATCTTGCTGGGGTTCAAGTGATGCTAATCGTTTACCATAGAACAGTCGCAGTCCGTTATCATTGCAGGAAAGCAACTCCTCCGCAGCACCCTCTACGGGTTGTGCCTTGTAGCCCTTCATCAGCATTTCCATATTCGACTGACCAGAGCATATCCACACTTCGCCAATCATTATGTTATTCAGTATGACAGTCTCACCATCCCTGAACACTATCGTGTAAGGACCACCAGCCTCAGGTGTCTTGAACTTAACGTTAAAAAGTCCGTCTTTACAGGCTGTTGCCGAATGCGACTTCTTGTCCCATGACGTCATGACCATCACCTTTTTACCAGGTTCTGCCCATCCCCAAATATTACATTCCGTCTGCTGCTGCAACACCATGTTGTCAGCAAAGAACTGAGGCAGTTTTACCTTCGCATGGGCTACTATCGTTAATAACGCAACGATGGCGCAAATAGCCTTTCTCATATCATTTTTCTATTTTAAGCACTGGTTGTTCAAGGAGTCCGGCAGGCAACAGATTATCGCCCTTGGCGCGATACTTGGCATTGGTCCATATCTCTTCGTATGGGGCTTTGCCGGCATCTGCACCACGCAGGGCATTATGCCACGTGTTGACCACCTCAATCTCTATTTTGTTCCTACCTTTTTTCACGGCTCCTGTTATTTCTACCTCATAGGGGTTGGTCCAGGCAATACCACAATCCTTGCCGTTAATCCATACATGGGCGATATCTTTCACATTGGGGAACGACAACCAGGCACGCTTCTTTGGCACCTTTCTCCGCTTCAGCTTCCATGTTGTCGTATAGCGTACATGTCCGCTGAAATAACGAATCTTTTCATTTTCATGCTTACTCCAATCGAATAGCATTTGGTCTTTCAGCTTCAAGCCAGACTCTCTGAATGAGACATCCCAGGGATGAATCTGTATTCCCTCCGTGGGAATGGTTTGTTCCCTCTGTGGGAATGAAGAGTTCCCAGGCTGGGAATATTCGCTCAGCCCGTAGCAGACAAACAGAGAGCCATAAGGGGGCAGGGTGACATTGCCTTTATAAGCAGAATGCTTGCCCGTAAGCGGATTGTAAAGCACTGAGTTCTCGCGATGGTGACGGAATTTGGGCATGAAAGTTTGTTCCTTGTCTGTCTGGTTCGACAGGAAATAAAGATCAAAGTCGCTGCCCGCACGATGGGTATAGGCAATTCCCTCTGGCAGGATGGCATCAGGGGAAATACCTTCTAACTGTGACAAGTTATAAGGTCTGTCAATAACCAGCACGCCCTGACTACGTAGTTGAGCTATGCGATTCTGAACCTTGGAGGAAAGCAAAACGCCCGATGGAATTACCAATGCCTTGTAATTAAAGGGCTGGTTGAGCAGGGCATCCTTGTTCATCGAGTCGAACTGATAGCCATGCAAGGGATTTACCCAGTCCTTCATATCAAGGATGCCTGCGGAATGTTTCACACCAACAGGGCTTTCTGTCATAGGTAAGCCATGATTCGCGAGACGCTCTCGTTCAGAAGCCACACGTTTTTCGCCAAACAACCCAGGGAGCATGGAGACCACCTTGTCTGGCGTAAAGGCTCTGCTGGGTAGCTCCTCTCCTGTATAGACAGCTATATCCACCACGGGCTTACCCTTTTGCAAGAGCGTCTGACAATGGGTGATATAGTCGACAAAGCCTTTAGCCTCGGGAAACCACGTCTGGTCACGCTGGAAGAAAAGTCCGATTCCATCAAGTGTCATACCTGGTTTTTTGTAGAGCCAGGGGTTATGGGTATTCACATGGAAGAACAGGCGATTCATGCCTAAGGCAAAATTGCGGTCCAACAGAGGCTTGACACTGGCAGGCGTCTCGTCCCAAACACCCCGCACCTCCGTAAAACCTTCTGCCTGCACGATATTCTTGCCATAGACGTGAGCCGCACTAATAGCATCGAGCATATCATTGGGCTTGTCGTGAGTAGGCGAGTTCAACCAGTATTCACCCATAGGATAGTCCACATATTTATAATGTGCCATTCCATCGGAAACCATCGTGGGGGCGACACTCTCGCTGGAGACTTGCACACCATACTCGCGTGCCTTTTGGGCAACGGTGGCAAAGAACACGTCGTTAACAAGGTCGTCAATGGTCTGACGCACCTCTCGCAGTATCAAGTCTGACTCTATCATACCGACACCTGCCATCACAGGCAACACCTCGGTAATGTCATAGCCTCGGCGACGAATAAACTCGTTGACGAAGTTGTAGCCCCAATTCTGACTGCCACACTCCCAAGAGTCGACATGCAAATACTTGATAACATTATGATGAGGACGCTGCATGAACTTGCCAAACCAATTGTCAATCTGCTTCTCAACAGCCGCACGCGAGAACTTGTCACACTCCAAGCCCCTACCGCCACCTGCAGTTGCATTAGTTTGTCCTGTCGACGTATGACCCATACGCAGGATACGATATGTACCACCAAGCAGATTTACGTCTACAATGTCGCCCTGCAAAGGAATACGTACCAAATCAGAAGCGTAGAGACATTCCTTTTCTCGCAGTTCATTAGTAGGTGTGTCAGGGGCAATGCGCCAGACATAACCAGCCTTGCCTTCCCAATTGTCAATTGTCGGCAGCGTACCCAACCGAAGGTCTTTCAGTCGCAATACAGGCTTCCATTTGGCAGCATCCAAGTCTTCCGCACCAGGTTCCGTGCCTTCCGGTGTCCACTCGAAACGGAAGTACTTGGCGTAGGTAGGAGGGAAGCTGAAGGTAGTGTTATAGCCTGTATTCTGCCATCCCTGACGAGGAGGTGTCAGCTGTTTCACCTGACGGAAGGTTATACCGTCATCGCTGGCCTTGACGTTCAGTCGCTGGCATTGAAAATTGGAACCCGACGGTTCTATCTCCACATTATACACCAACGTTGGTTTCTTGAATTCATATTGTATCCAGCACGGCTTGTCAGCACAATAGACACCCTTGTCGCTCATCGTAACCTCTGGAGAATAGGTTGTCTTACCATCCTTTAAAGCATATTTCGTCTTCAGGTCGGCACCTCTATACGCAAAGGTTTCAATATTGAGTTCAGCCACAGGAATGGCATAAGTGACAATATCCTCATAATAGTCACCGTAATGCTGGGGCTTCTTCATCGCGAAATGGTGGGGACCGCCGCGAACGATAGTGTCGCAGAAGACGATTTTCTGCATCGATTCCTCAGGCTTGATCCAAGGACCGCCAGCCAACGCAAAGCCGTCACAAACGTGAATACCCATCTCCAAGCCAAGAGCATCAGCCTCAGCAAGGGCAACATCAACCAGTCGCCAAAACTCGTCACTCATGGCATTGGCCTGTCCTTTGTATTCCGGATGTTCCTCTGAACCACGGATTGGCATCAAGTAACACCCCCCCAGTCCTATGTCTTTCATAGCCTTGAGGTCAGCCTTGATACCAGCCTCAGAAACGGCACCATACATCCAGTACCAGAAAGTCCAAGGCTTGTTTGTGTCAGCAATGGCTAATTGCCAACAGCTAATAGTTAATAGCAATAATACAGTTAGTCGTTTCATATCATTTATTAGTTAGAGATTATTCAAAATGAAGGATGGCCGAGATACTCCCATTACCCCATTTCGAACAGAAAGGCTGCGCTGACGGACCATTCAGGTCGGTGGTGTTCACCTTGTTGCGAACAGCTGGGATGGTCGTCAGGATGGAGATACCTGTTTCGGGCAAGGTGTAGAGAATATGATCGCGTCCGTCACGAGGGGTATAGACACCTACTTTCAACCCTAAGCCCTCTATACCAATCTGTCCTTCCGTCGTATTGAACTGCATCCAGGAGACACTCGGGAAATAGCCCTTGAATTCCGGATACTCAAACGATTCGCCAGGAATAGGATCGTTGTAGTTGTTGCTCCAAAAACCATACTGTGGACCTTCCATACGGTTCTGCCATACGCGATACGGCCCTTTGCCTACCCACTGCTTCGACTTCACCATCTGCTCTGGATAGTCAAAACAGATGCCCATCAGGTCCACCACACCAAAGAATGTATATTCTGCCTTCATATATGCTCCACCATCAGTAAGGAAGCGCCAGGTGACTTTACCCAAAGAACCATGTTGGTAGTTGGCCACTAAGGTACTGTCGCTGAAGGTAAATCCTGCAAAGACACCCTGATCGGCATACTCCGTATATTCTGTCTTCTTCTTAAAAGCCTCCTTGTCATCGTGATTATAGAAACCGTCCTGTGAGCGGTCACTACGCTTGGCAGCCACAAAACGGGGACCATTGGAGAACGACAGTTTCTTGCTATTGACGGTGACACCCATCAAATAACCCATCTTCTTGCTGAAGGTGTATTGGCGATTACCATGCTTCACCTGTAACAGATCGGCATCCTCAGTATAAGTATATGTCTGGGTGTTCTCGCGCAAGGCTTTCCCTCGCAGGTAGCCTGCACGTGTCATCAGTTTATAGCCCCATGTGAAGATTTCCTGTCCATAAGGATCAATAGCTGTCAACTGCAACACATCAGCATCGTTATTTGTAACTTTAGGCACTCTAAACTGGGCTTTTTCACCTGGTGCTGCATCAGGCGACTCAAACGTTCCTTCCTTGAGAACCTTAACGTCTTTCTCTCCGTAAGCAGGCATCTTCAACAGCTTATAGGTGAACTTACAATCCTTCAGATTAATGAAGTTGTAGCAGTTCTGAATGGTGAATGCGCCGCTGTCAAAATACAAGACCTGCACAGGACTCCATACCTCACGGATGGTATAGAACGAGCCTTCCTTCTCCATGTGCGGACCCACAATACCGTCAGAGCCAAAGTTGCCCACAGGGTCGAGAATGCCATTCTGATCTGTACGAACGACTGCCTGATCCATCAAATCCCACAGGAAACCGCCAGCACATCGGGGATTAGACATCATCATCTTCCAGTAGTCCTTCAAACCTGCTCCGTGACCACCATCATATAGTCCATGCAGGAACTCTGTTGGCATGAAGATTTCTTTCTGACGCATATACTCAGCCGTCTCACCCCACGAACGATAGTGCTTCGTTTCGAAGCCATTGCGGTTTGCCCAGGGATAAAGAACAACACGCTTTTGGAGGTCGAATTTCGTAAATACTGGCTCCAGCTCGTAGTTAAAGCCACCCTCGTTGCCATTGCTCCAGAAGATAATGCTGGGATGATTGACATCGCGCGTCACCATTTCCTCAACTATCTGCGACCCTGTAATCGTCTCGTGAGCCCAATGCCAGCCAGGCTGCTCGCACTCTACGTAGAGGCCTAACGAGTCGCAGGCATCCAAGAATTCCGGATCAGCAGGATAGTGACTCAGGCGAACGGCATTCATATTCATGCTCTTGATGAGCTTCACATCCTCAATATTCTTTGCTTTCGATAAGGTACGACCACTCTCAGGACGGAACGAATGGCGATTCACACCTTTGAAGATAACCTTATGACCATTGATAAACACCCCATCCTCCTTATCACCAGCATACGTATGACGGTATTCGATAGTGCGGAAGCCAAACTTCTGACGTTCCACATGAAGGGTCTTGCCTTGCTGGTCTTTCAGAGTAAAGACAGCCGTATAAAGGTTGGGCTGCTCTGCATTCCAGGTCTTGATGTTTTTGGCGCTGAAATCGGCTTTAGCTCGGTCGGTGGCGATGGCAAAAGACGGGCTGGTAGCCACCTTTTTCCCATTAGCGTCGATGATATCGACATAAACCGAACTGCCTGAAGTGGCGCGATTCAGGTAGACATCAGCCATAAACCGTCCGTCGGCTTTGGCATCAATTGCCACACGTTGAATATTCTGAACGGGCTTCGCAACGATAAAGACAGGACGCCAGATACCACCAAAGTTCCAGTAGTCAGCACGGCGCTCTGCGAGGTTTACCTGCGGATTAGTGCTCTCCTTCAGAACCTCAACCTCCAGCCTGTTTTTCTTTGTACCAAAAAAGACGCGATCCGACACATCAATCGTATGACGTGTAAAACCGCCCTGATAGGTACCGTTGCCCGCCTTGCGACCGTTTATCTGGACATGAATTTCCGTAAAGGCGGCCTCGAATACAAGCTGTATCTGTCGGCCTGCCCACTCCTTAGGCAGCGTGAATTCTGTCTTATACTTGCCTGTCTCGTCAGCAATGCCCTCTGGTGTGGCCTTACCATAGAAGCGCATACCATACTGGTAAGTGCCGAAGCCCTGCAGTTCCCAGCACGAGGGAACGCCAATCTTCGTCCACTTCCCGCTATTGCGACCATCAGAGCACATGAAGTCCCATTGCACCATATCATCGCACCCATGACCAGAGAGATACTGACGCTGTGTTTCCACCAAGTTCTGGGCTGACAGCGTCAACGAACACATCAACAAAGCCAAAAGAAAAGTTCGTCTCATATATTCTATATTATTTTATATAAGACGAACTTTTCAAAGATTTGTAACTATATATTACTCGGCCAACGGGTCGAACGTTCCGTTAGCACCACCGTTGTTATAATCCTGCCAACCAATGGTCTGGGGCAGATCCTTATTGGAAGACTGTGCTGAGTTGCTCAGGCCAAGGATATAATATTTAGGCCGATAGGTAATGTAGAGCAGGTTGTGCTGTGAGTCACGGGCATCACCATACTTGATGGCTACACGCAAGTTTTCCTGATACCAAGCCTTCAGGGTCTCGAGTTGGGTATTGATGTCTGCCTGACGGAAGTCAACACCAGCAGGACGAACGACACCAGCCACCACCAGAGGATCGCTCTCGGCTGTCGTACCACCTACGCCATACTTATCTGCTGTAGCAAACTCGATGTTCTCACGACGCTGGTTATTCATAGGCGTGAAACCAAGCCATGTGCAGGTGTTACCACCGTATGCCTCAAGTTTCCAGTTGGCAGTGAGTGCCTCCTGACCGACACCGCCGTCAAAGAGCATCCAACGGCGCAGGTCGTCGAAACGCTTGCCTTCGTAAGCGAACTCTATCTGACGCTCATACAAGATAGCACTCATACAGGCAGCCTGATTACTGGTCAAGTTAGTTTGCAGACCATAGTTATTCTCTGCCGTATAGCCTGCACGAGCACGAATCTTCTGCAATTGCTCCACAGCGTATGGCATGTCACCAGCCATACATGCTGCCTCAGCCAGATTCAGCAACACCTCAGCATAGCGAAGTTCTATCAGAGAAGCGGCAGAATACCAAGGAGCGGCTCCCTTTTCAGAACCAGTAATATACTGATAGAGGCTTGAACTGTTGACATCGAGGTCGTCACTCTTCTTACGCACGTAAACACCGACTTTGCTACCAAGCAGGTTGTCTGCACCATAGCTGTCGCCGTTCTCTGGATCGCCTGCAGCATTGAGCTCCGTATACCACACATAGTTCCAAATCACAAAGTTCTTACCATCATTGGGATTCTTGGGGTCGATAGAGCTTGCATCGCCATTATAAGCCCAACGGAAGCCCGGGAAGGCGAAGGTACGATAGAAGCGCGGGTCACGGTTCATGAACGGATAATAATCCTCCATAGTATACTGTGACGTCTCCAAGTTTGAATAAGGATTGGTATAATTGTCCGTGCTGGCAGGAATCCTACCGTCAGCCATCGGGAACATCTGGATAAGCTTCAGACTGGCTTTCTTGCCGCTGCCGCCCGTATTCTTAGAACGGATAGCCTTCTCCCAGCCATTATTCTTCTGTTTGTCAAGTCCGTCGCCTTCGATATTGTTATACAAGGTCACGAAAATGGCCTCAGGATTCTGGCCACTCTGCAGGAACTGAGCGGCAAAGTCACTGCCATTAACGTTCGAGCCACTCTGATAGAGACCATAACCACACTTGTCAATAGAATCAAGTTCCTGTTTCATGGTCTGAT
>JAEEGL015851328.1_pt1 | contig 47978 bp, 30 predicted proteins | sample 9134231 | NCBI WGS metagenome assembly JAEEGL01 (sample SAMN16246548, study PRJNA631951) | gut metagenome | biome: gut microbiome; feature: rumen; material: fiber-attached | host: Bos | place: Iran: Karaj | collected 2018-10 | reverse complement strand
CTGTAGAAGTCGCCCCACAGGGTAGCGAGGGTGTTGTTGCCGTCGGCTTCGAAGTTGAACAGACGGTGCCAGTGCTGGTTGTCGGTGTTGTCCGAACCGCCTACCCAGAAGTCGTCGCCCATGATTTCACCGTCGATGGTGAGGTCATTATAGGCTGCGTTGTCCCAGTCGGGCCAGTGCAGTGGTGCATAGGCAGCAGTGAGTGCCTCGTTCAGAGTTTCCTCGTTGGTGTAGTATTCTTCAAGGGGCTCACCCGTCGGGTTCTTCACCTCAAGAAAATCGTCGCTGCAGGAGGTCAGTGCAAGAAATGCTGCACACAAGCCTGCTATGATAGAAATATACTTGTTCATATTGATAATTCTTTAAAGGATTGCTTAGAATGAAACGTTAAATCCGACAGTGTAGGTGCGAGCCTGCGGATATACACCGTAGTCAACACCGAGGCTGGTGGCACCAGAACCGATCTCAGGATCGAAGCCCCAGTACTTAGTCCAGGTGAACAGGTTCTCACCGCGAGCGAAAATGCGCAGACGGCTGATGCCGATCTTGTTGGTGAGATAGGGAGAAATGGTATAACCCAAGGTGATGTATTTCAGGCGCAGGTAGCTGCCGTCCTGAATATACATGTCGCTGCAAACCCAGTTCTTGGAATCGCCCAGGGTGGGCACAGTGTTGGAAGTGCCTTCACCGGTCCAGCGCTGGAGCACCCAAGTGGGATAGTTACCTGATGCGATATCCTGGCGGTAGGTGGCGTCAAAGACGTCGGCACCCTTCACACCCTGGAAGAACACATCAAAGTCGAAACCTTTCCAGTCAACGTTAAAGTTCAAGCCGAATGTCCAATCGGGCACACCGTTACCGATGTTGGTGCGGTCGTCACTGTTGATCTTGTTGTCACCGTTGGTGTCCACAAAACGGAAGTCACCAGGATTGGACGAGGTGCCGTACATGTTATTGTAAGCCTCGGCCTCGGCTCTGGTCTGCAGGATGCCGTCGGTCTTGTAGCCATAGAAGAAGGGGAAGGGCTGACCGTTCTCGGCACGCGTGCCACCATCGCTGAACTGGCTGATGCCGTAGTTCAAGAAGCCGGTGTCGTTACCCAGGTTCTTGAGCTTGTTCTTGAGATAGGAAGCGTTACCCTTCAAAGCGAAGTGAACATCCGAGACGTTCCAACGATAGCCGAGCTCGAACTCAATACCGCTGTTCTCCATGTCACCCACGTTGGCCAGAGGACGAGCCTCGCCCACATAGCTGGGGATAGGCATCTCGATGATCATGCCGTTGGTCTTCTTGATGAAGTAATCGACACTGAAAGTCAACTTGTTGTTCCACAGGCCGAGGTCGAGACCGAGGTCGGTCTGCTCACTCTCCTCCCATTTCAGGTCTTCGTTAGCCAAGCGGTTTGCCTTTGAACCATAGACCATGGCAGCGGTCCTGCCGAAGTAGTAGTTGCTGCTGCCGCCCATTGCCGTGAGCGTGGTGTAGGCAAAGTCACCGATATTGTCATTACCGTTCTTACCCCAGCTGAAGCGCAACTTCAAGTTGTTGAGCCAGTCGCGCTGGTCCTCCATGAACTTCTCGTTCACGATGTTCCAACCCAGAGAGAATGACGGGAAAATACCATACTTGTGGTTTGAGCCGAAGCGGCTTGAACCGTCGCGGCGGACGGTAGCCTGGAACATGTAGCGCTCATCGTAGTTGTAGCTCAAACGAGCGAACAGAGAAGCCAAGCGATGCTCGGTATAAGGACCGCCCCACACACCAACGAGGCTGGTTGCACCAGTCACCTTGCCGTCGGCATCGGTAGAGAGTTCCAGATCACCGCCGGTGGTATAGTTGATGCTGGGCTTGTAGGGGTTAACGAGGTTCCAGTGTGAACCACCCAGTTCGTCGCCCTTGAACTTTAACGCACTCTGACCGAGCACGACACCGATGGTGTGCTTGCCGAAGGTCTTGTCATAGGTCACCGTGTTCTCGATCTGCCAAGTGCTGTTGTTGCCCTTGAAGGCCGAGGCCTCGGTGTGGTCGCTGTTGTTGTTACCCGAGAGGTAGTACTGTTGCAGGATGGCGCCATTGTAGCCCCAGAACGAGAGTTCGGCGCTGTAGGTGAAGTGATACTTCAGCGCATCCCACAACTGCAGGTCAACCGAGAACTTGGGCATGAACTTGTGGCTCCAGTTCTTGTTGGGGTTGCCATGCATCATGGCGATGGGGTTGTTCTGCTCCTGATAGCTGCCGATAAAACCGGGAATAGTGTAAGGATTGCCGTTCTCATCGGTGAAGAGGTCATAGGCACTGTAGCGGTCAATCATATCCTGAGCTACAGTTCCACGAAGCGTAACGGGCAAGGTGGGAGCCAGATAGAGTGCTGAACCCAGAGGCGAGCCCCAAGTGGAATTGGCGTCGATACCCGTGTTGTGCACACGCATGTAAGAGAGGTTAGCACCCAAATCTACCTTATTCAGGAAGTTGCGTTCCTTGGTAGCGTCAAGGAGGTTGAACATGTTGTTGGCGCGAATGGTCAGACGGTCATAGTTTGACTGGCCATAGTTACCGCCCACGATACCGTCCTGGGTGAAGTAACCCAGCGAGAGGTAGTAGTTCACCTTCTCGGTAGCACCGCTCACGCTCACGTCGTGCTGCATGATGGGAGCATTGTCATTAAAGAGCAAGTCCTGCCAGTTGGTGCCGAAACCGACAATCTTGTCGCCGTTGGCATCAACCAGGTTGTAAGGATCCTGATAAAGAGGAGACAGGCCGTTCTGCATGCGACGTTCGTTCTGCAAGATAGCATAGTCGCTTGCACCGGTCACATCACGCTTTCTCCAGGCGCTTTGCCAACCATAGGAGAAATCATAGTTGACACTAGCCCTACCCATTTTACCTTTCTTGGTGGTCACGAGGATAACACCGTTGGCAGCACGTGCACCATAGATGGCGCCCGAAGCGGCATCCTTCAGCACCTCAATACTCTCGATATCATTGGGATTCACGCTCTCCATACCGTACTGGTCGGTGGGCATACCGTCAATGATGTAGAGGGGATTGGAGTTGTTGATGGTGCCGATACCGCGAACGCGGATCATCGACTGAGAACCAGGCTGACCCGAAGAGGAGGTGACGTTAACACCAGCGGCCATACCCTTCAGGGCATCCTCGGCGCGCAAGCGGGTCTTACCGGCCAAGTCCTCGGCCGATACCTTGGCGATTGAGGCCGTAACGACACTCTTCTTCTGCACACCATAACCGATCACGACCACCTCGTTAAGCAACTCGGCGTCTTCGGTAAGGACGATGCTCATGTTCTGACTAGCAAGAATAGTCTGCTTGCCATAACCCACATAAGTGATTTCCAACTCTGCACCAGCGGGTGCGTTAATGGAAAATCGGCCGTCGAGGTCGGTAACCGTAGTGTTCGACGTGCCCTTTTGCACAATCGTGGCACCAATCACAGGTTCGCCGTTGGTATCAACGATTGTGCCCGTGAAGGTCTGATTCTGTGCAAATGCCGCTATTGCCAGCATGACTGTCAACAGCAGTGAAAGTAATCTTTTCTCTTTCATGTCACATTTTTTAAAAGTTGATTAATTAATATTTGGTTATTCATTGTTGTCAATGGGTTGACATAGTTGTTTACGGTTTGGTTGCAATCCGGCCATGGGGCAACGGTCACAGCGCAAATTTAGCCTTTTATAGAATGTGTTCTTCTACTCAAAAACAAAAAAGTGGATGATTTTATCCACTAAAATTTTATAATCATTTGATAAATAGATATTTACAAAATATTACCAATCGTTAAAAAGTGGTTAAAATATTGAGCCATTTTTGACAGAAACCATCATTTTTCTGCAACATTTTGCCTTTTTTGTTGCCCAAACGGGATTTAACAAGTACATTTGCGCGACTAATTTCTAATCATTAACCATTGATGAAAAAGAACCTCATTTTTGCACTCCTGACCCTATTGCCGTTCCTCGTTGTGGCAGCGGCCGCCCCTATCGACTTGGAGCAGGAATATCGCAAACTCGATAAAGCCATCGACCAGACCAATCAGTATGTGCAGGAGCGCGAAAACCGCATCAGCGCCTACAAAACAGCCCGTGGCAACATTGACAACGACTGGGCACAATATGAATTTAGCCGAAGCCTGTATGAGGAATACCGTTCCTACATGAGCGACTCGGCCATCCACTACATTGGTCGATGCATCGACTTGACCGAGAAGATGGGAGATCGCACTCGTGCCGAGGAATGCCGCCTGTTGCTAGCCTACCAGTGCATCGAGTCGGGCATGTATCACGAGGCAAGTGATATCTTGAATTCCGTCAACGAGAATGGCATCAACGACGCCAACAACCAGCGACGCTATTACATCACGATGGCTCACTTGTATCAGGAATTGGGCTATTATTGCAGAGTTCCATACCTGCAAGGGGAATACTATGCCAAGCATGACCACTACAAGAATTTGATCAATAACGACAGGTTATCGACAAATGATGACGAGGCGTTGCAGATTAAAGAACTTGAGCACTTTTCGGCAGGCGATGCTGCAGGTGCCCTGAAATACAGTGACCAGCGGCTGCAACAAGTCCAAAAAGGCTCACACCAATATGCCATCGTGGCTTTTTACCGCTATCTGGATTATTCACTGGCAGGTGACTCGGTTCAAGCCCGTTACTGGGTGACACAGTCGGCCTTAAGCGACGTCGAGAACGCCGTCATGGACCAGGGTGCGATGTGGGAACTGGCCAATCTGCTCATGGGCGACGGCGACATCGAACGCGCCTACCGCTACATCCACTTCGCATGGCAGTGCGCCAACAAATTCAACACATTGAAACGCAACAACCAGATTTCGCCTGTGCTGACCGCCATCAGCGACAACTATGAGGCCTCACTCAAACGCGCCAACCGATGGTTGGCAGTGCTGGCAGGGGTATTGAGCCTGCTGGCGGCATTGTTCCTGGGCATCCTGTTCTATAGCAACAGCCAACGCAAGAAACTCGCTCGTGCTCGCAACGAGTTAAGCGAGAGCAACACCCAATTGGCTCAACTGAACAGCCAGCTTTCGGATCTGAACAGCCAGATGCGCCAGACCAACCTCAAACTCAACGAGTCTAACCGCGTGAAGGACGAATATGTGGGTCGTTTCATTCACTTGTGCTCCTTCTACATCGACCGTCTGGACGAAATGCGCAAGCGCGTGAACAAGATGGTCAAGAGCAAGGATCTTGACGCTCTGCACAAGTTCACCGGTGACAGCGAATTGCGTGACAATAACCTGAATGAGTTGTACGAGATTTTTGACAGTACCTTCCTGCACCTGTTTCCCAACTTTGTGAACGATTTCAACGCCCTGCTGCGTCCCGAGTGCCGCGTCACCCTACCCGACCCCGAGACGCTGAACACCGATGTGCGCATCTTCGCCCTCATCCGCCTGGGCATTGAGGACAGCAGCCGCATCGCCGAGTTCCTTCACTACTCGGTCAACACCATCTATAACTACCGTGCCAAAATCAAAAACGGCGCACTGGATGACCGCGACACCTTCGAAGCACGCGTCAAGTCCATCGGCATGTACTCCCCGCCCGAGAGCGGCGTGACACAAGAATGAACAGACATGAAAAACAAACAAGCGGCTGAAATTCAGTCGCTTGTTTGTTTACACTCTAAAAACTGTTGAGATCACCTCAAGGTAAAAGATTTGCGTTGCACGTCACGGCTATTGGTGCCGACCATTACCTCGAATTCACCGGGCTCGCAAACATAGTCCAAGTTGCTGTTATAGAACTTGAGCAAGTCGGCATTGATGGTGAAGTTGACGGTGCGGCTCTCGCCGGGCTTGAGGCAGATGCGTTCAAAGCCCTTCAATTCTTGCACGGGACGAGCAATGCTACCCACCATGTCGCGGATATAAAGCTGAACCACCTCGGTACCCTCGCAGCTACCCGTGTTGGTCACAGTGACCGACGCGGTGATGTTACCGCCAGTAGTCATCGAGTTGCCGCTCAACGTGAGCGGGCTATACTCAAAGGTGGTGTAACTCAAACCATAACCGAAGGGGAACAGCGGGTCGTTAGGCACATCCAGGTAGTTGGTGGTGAACTTGGTGAACCACTTGGGATTAGGACGACCTGTGTTCAGATGGTTGTAGTAGAAGGGAATCTGACCCACGTTGCGCGGCATGGTCACGGTGAGTTTTCCGCTGGGTGCCACGTCACCGAAGACAACATCGCAGATGGCATCGGCAGCCTCACTGCCACCGAACCACACGTTAAGGATGGTGGGAATGTTCGCCACTTCCCAATCCATCACCGTGGCGCGACCGCTGAAGTTGAGCAGCACAATGGGTTTGCCTGTGGCCTTGAGGGCGGTGAGCAGGTCCTTCTGGGCATCAAGGATGGACAGGTCGCTGCGCGAGCTGCTCTCGCCCGACATTTCGCTGGGCTCGCCCATAGCGGCAACAATCACATCACACTCCTTGGCAATGCGCACGGCCTCGTCACGCATCACGTCAACGGGGCGTTCGTCACGCATCTCGCGACCGAACATGGTAGAATTCTTCTCCAACTCGGCATCATAGCACACGTTACAGCCCTTGGCATACATCACCTCGGCCTTATCGCCCACTGCGCGGCGCATCGCCTCGAGCAGGGTGCTGTAGCGGTCACTCGCAGCGGCCACACTCCAAGTGCCGGGCATATTGGCGCGCGTGTTGGCCAACGGGCCGACAAGGGCTATCTTGCCCGTGCGCTTGAGGGGCAGCACATTGTCATTGTTCTGCAGCAAGACAAAAGTCTCGGTTGCCAACTTGCGGGCGGCAGCTCGATGCTCCTCGGTATAGATATCCTTCTTGGCACGCTTGGAATCAAGGTAGCGATAAGGGTCATCAAACAGGCCAAGCTTATACTTAGCTTCGAGGATGCGTCGGCAAGCCTTGTCGATGTCATCCATGGTCACTTTTCCCTCATTGAGCGACTGTTCGAGGGTGCCCAAGAAACCGTCGGCCACCATGTCCATGTCGGTACCTGCCTTGAGGGCAAGCGCCGAAACGGTCTGCAGGTCGCCCATGCCATGGTTGATCATCTCGCTGATGGCAGTGTAGTCGGTCACCACAAAGCCGTCAAAACCCCAACGGTCACGCAACACCTCGGTCATCAGCCAACGGTTGCCCGTAGCGGGGATGTAGTCGATGACATTGAACGAAGTCATGAAACTGCCGGCACCAGCATCAACACCAGCCTTGTAAGGCGGGAAATACTCGTTGAACATGCGCACATGACTCATATCCACTGTGTTATAGTCACGGCCGGCCTCGGGAGCACCATAGAGGGCGAAGTGCTTGACACACGCCATCATTGTGGTCTTGTCGGCCAGATCGGAGCTCTGGTAGCCTTCAATCATGGCACGAGAGATGGCGGCACCCAAGAAGGGGTCCTCACCGTTGCCCTCGCTCATGCGTCCCCAGCGCGGCTCACGGCAGATGTCCACCATGGGGCTAAATGTCCAACAGATACCGTCGGCGGTCGCCTCGACCGAAGCGATGCGCGCCGAGTTGCGGATGGCATCCATGTCCCAACTCATCGACATGGCTAAGGGGATAGGGAACACGGTTTCATAGCCGTGAATCACGTCCATACCGAAGATCAAGGGAATGCCCAAAGGGCTCTGCTTCACGGCAACCTCCTGCAACGCGCGGATGCTCTGCACACCTTTCATGTTGAACAGCCCCCCCACCTGGCCAGCCTTGATTTTGCCGACCACGTCACCGCTCACCGTCGAACCAGTGATGATGTCACCCGTGACGGGCAAGTTGAGTTGTCCGATTTTCTCTTGCAGGGTCATCTTGCCCATGAGTTCATCGATGAACTGGTTCATCTTGGCTTGGTCGGTGGCATAAGTACTCATCGCAGCAAATGCTACAGTCAAGACCATTAAAAGGCTTTTAAATCTTGTCATAACTATCGTGTTTTTAAAATTACATGCAAATGTAGTCTTTTATTTTGTAACAGTGAAACCCAGTTTGGTGAGACCCTGCTGCACTTCAGGACAACTCATGAACAGACGCCAGAGCAAACCTGTGCGGTAATTCTCGATCATCGGGGCTATAGTACACTGATCTATGGCCAAATAGCGGGGCAAGGTCCAACCACTTGCAGGGCTGAACGCGTCAAAGAAGCCATATCTGCCCCAGATGGACTCGCCGCGGGCATAGAAGCCCTTGAGTGCCGCCATCGATTGCTCGGGTGTGTAAGGGAACGAGGACAAGGCTGCCGTGGGCGTGATTACGCCCAAGTCGTTGCCGGGACTATGAGCCGAATAACCGTCGGTTGAATAGCTTGCGGTCAAGCCCCAACAGTCAGGACCGTAGCCGGTATAATGCTTGGGATTCTCGACGCAGTATTGATAATTGCTCAAGGCATGGTTGCGCACCACGTTCCAGTAATCGGCATATTGATCTTTCAATCCCTTGGGATTCAGACCTATCCAGCTGTAGTGCGCCCAAAACAGCGGGCCGCCTGTTTGCTCAGCACCATTGTGCTTGAGTTCAAGAGGATAGCCATAGGGGGCTGCATCGCTCTTGATGCCACCGCTGCGAGCCCAGCCCTTGTGATAGCATGAAGCTGGGACGGTGTGGGTGGGTGAAGCAGCAGCCAACACATAGACGATGAGGCACTCGTTGTAACCCTCGAGCGGGAAGTTCATCTCCCATTCATACTCCGGTGACCAGTGCCAATAAATGACGTCCTGTCCGCCACGCGTGTACCAATCAAATTCCATCCCCTTCCACAAGGCGTTGATGCGCTCAACAAGGCTTTTCTCGGCATCGGTGTCACGGTTGAGGTACTGGCGGGCGCACAGCAGTCCTTGTATCAGGAAACAACTCTCCACCAGGTCACCGCCGTTGTCCTTCTGGCCAAAGGGCTTCACCTTACCGGTGGGACCATTCAGCCAATGGGGCCACACTCCATGGAAACGGTCGGCTCGCTCCAGAAAGTCCACGATGCGCGTCATGCGTTCCACGCCCTGGTCACGGGTGATAAAGCCGCGTTCCATCGCCACGATAAGCCCAGCGATGCCAAAACCGCTACCGCCTGTGGTGACCACATCCTGGTCATGCTCGGGATAGTCACCGTCCAGGTGGATGCGCTCACGGGCAAGACCTGACGTGGGCTCTGCCCCATCCCACATGTAGTTGAAGTGGACCCGCTGGATATAGTCCAGCATGGCGTCATCGTCGGCAAACGATGCAGGACGGACCTGCTCATCGGGAGTGAGGGGTTCCTCGTTATTCGGCTTGCTCTCACTTTCGCTCTTGCAGGCACTGAGGGCCAGCAGGATAATGAGCCCGAATATTTTTAAGATAGTCTTGTTCATGCTATGCTTGATTAATGGTTACTTTTCACGACTTTGGAAAGAGGACCGCGACCTGTTTCGGCAAGGGCTTCGATGGCGAAGTGGTAATCGGTGCCCACGTCCAGTCCACGCATGTCATATCGAGTGTCGCCGTTGACCGTGATGCAGTGATATAATTTGTCGGGGGCGATACCGTAATAGATATTATAGCCGTAAGCCCCCTCCACAGGAGCCCAAGTGATCATCGCATTGCGAGAGTCGCTCTTGTCGCGTTTGACGGCGAAACGTTTCACGGCTGCGGGCAAGTCACCTTGTGCCAGCCCGAAGACACGCACCTCGCTCAGGCAGAAGTAGCCGCTTGAGGGCATGTGCAAGTTCTCGATGCGCAAATAGCGGGTATTGAGTGCTTGACGCAGTTCAATGTAATCGTGCGGCACATCGCGGTCATTGGCGCTCTTATCCACCACCAAGGTCCAACGCTCACCGTCGTCGCTGGCAAGGATGCGATACTGGTAATAGATGTCATTGGCGCGATTGTGCTGCACAGTCTTGTGGTCATAGAAGTTGAGTTGCAGGGCACGCACCTCGCGCATGCCACCCAAATCCATCACCACCCATTCATCATTACTGCCGCTGGCAGCACTCCAGTAGGTGCGCATGCTCTCATCGGTGAGACTGGCTGCCGTCAAGGTACTGTCACAGGTCGACACTGTGCAGGGTTTATTGTAGGAAAGCAGCATCCAGCCCGTAAAACGGTCGGTCGGATTTTTGATATCGCGGTCGGCATTCCAGCAAGGATAATCGCCGAAAGCCGTAACGCAATACATCACGCCATCGGCATCGAACGCCGTGGGATAAAGCCCCACGCGCCTTTCAAACTTGTATTTGAGCGAGAGCATGCAGGTGCCCACATGCCAGTAGTTGCCTTTCAGGTCGGCAAAGGTGCCCCCATGACCGACGCCCTGCACAAATCCACCTGGTTTGTAACTCATGGGGTTGTGCTTTTGATAGGAGAAGGGACCCAACGGGTTGTCGCCCACATAGACACCGTCGGCATACACCTTGAACTCGGTGCCCGGTGCACCATATTGGAAGTAATATCGGCCGTTATGCTTGGTCATGAAAGACCCTTCCATGAAAGGTTTGAGTGTCACCTCGTCATCGTTGTTCATCCCGAAGCGCTCCCATCCATGCTTGTCGGGTTGCAGGAGCACCAAGTCGTGAATCTTGCTGACAGGTGTGAAATCTTCGCGGCTAATCTCAACACCCTTGACAGGGTATTCGTTGCTTGAGCCATAATATTCATAGAGTCTGCCGTCATCGTCAAGAAAGACATACGGATCCCATGTGGGCAGCGTGTTGCGTTCAATGGCACGGCGCCATCGGCCGCTCTTGGGATCGGTCGAATACCAGATGGGCAAACCCTCATAGGTGGAGCCTGTATAATATAATGTGTCGCCAACTACCCATGCAGCTGGAGCACATTCGTCATCATCGGCGGGATAACGCTGGAAGGAAGCCTGGCAAAAGTCCCAATCACTCAAGTTGCGCGAGTAATGGAAACCGCCTTGATTGGTCGAGAACAGGTAATACTCGCCCTTGTAGGCAAGCCCCATGGGGTCGGCTGACGAGCGGAACGAGCCACCCTGACGGGTATTGTTGTTCCATGGCTCGTAGTTGTAACTGATGTTGAGAGGATTGCAGTAGGTGCTGGTGGTATTGTTAGCCGGGTCATACCAGTGTGTGGCTTGTGCCGCTCGTCGCGGCCGTGCGATGTTGCCACTACTCTTCTCGGCAAGAGTGATATTGACCACACGCTGGCCAGTCTGTCGGGTGACCATAGTCATTTCCTTGCCTGGATAGTGGACACACAACAACGTGTCGTGGTCGGTCCCCGTGAGCGAGAAACGACCCTGAGCATCAGTATTGCAGTGGGCCGGGCTGTAAAGCCACATCACAGTAGCACCGTCCAGCGGTCGCCCTTGCAGGTCGGTCACCACCCCTGTCACCTGATAGTCGGTGACCACAGGGATGTAATAATCACTCACTTGTCCCTTGACGACCTTAACCGAGTCATTGCTGGCACTAGCGGCAAGGGCGGTACAAATCGCTACTGCGGCAAGAAAATGGTACATTGATTATTTTTTTATAAAAGGCAGGGTGTCGCCCGAGGGCGTATCACCCTGCCTTAACGGTATTATTGGTTAAAAACTCGATTTACTCGTTCTTGGGATCGTTCTTGAGTGTGGGAACAGTCTGCAACTGGCTCAGCGGCAGAGGATAATACTTCACACTCTCGCTCCATCCGTTAAGTACGCTGGCTGCCAAGCCGGTGCGGATGAGGTCATTGTAACGCTCGCCCCACTCGCACACGAGCTCCATGCGGCGCTCATCAAGAATCTGGTCAACGGTGACATTGCTCATCGTGGGCATCTGCGCGCGTGCGCGCACCAGGTTGAACGGTTGGTCGCCATTTTTGCCCTGACGCACCTTGGCCTCGGCATTGATCAGCAACACGTCGGCATAGCGCAGGATGCGGATGTTGTTGTTCGAGCCATATTTGCTGCGGCCAGGGGTCAACTGGTTCCTCGGCGTGTAGGCTTTACCATTCCACGTGTTGGTGTTGTTGACATTGCCCATCACGTTGATCTCGTCGCCGTCGCGGGTCGTCGTGCCGCCCACAAGGACAGAGGTCTCCAGACGGATGGTCTCGCCACGTGCCTGTGCCCAGTTGATGAAATTGTCGGTAATACCGACGAAGTTCCATCCACCCAGGTTACCGGGGCCCTGGAACACGAACCACTGGTCGGCATCAACTTCTTCGCCGCTGCCCTGACCGAAGTCGGTACACTGGCACTCCAACAGACTCTCGTTACACATCTTGCCGGGAATCTTGAACAGGTTGTAGAAATCACTGTAGAGCTGGAACTTGTTGCTGCCAATGATATCATCGGTCAAAGCCTCGGCCCTGGCATAGTCGCCGCGATTCATGCAAACCTTGGCGGCAAGCGCTTCGGCGGTATAAGCAGTAGCGGCACCGAAGTGTACGGCCTCGTTGGGACGCACCTTGGGGCAGTTGTCAATGGCATACTGCAGATCCTCGAGCATATAGCGCTCAACAGCGTCCTTGGTTGAACGAGTGAGGTCACTCTGGTTGTTGTCGCGCAGAATGGTCACGTCACCAAAGGCTTGCGTGAGCCTGTAGTAGGCATAGGCACGCAAGATGCGCACTTCACCGCAGTAAGCACGGTAAGTGGCACGGTCGGCATCATTTGTAATATACTCGGCATAGGAGTCCAGCGATGCAAGAGCACCATTGGCCACCTTAATCATACCGTAATACTGATTCCACATCTCGTTCAAGCCCCAGAACGAGTTGTCATACTTGAAGTTGCCGAAGTCAACAAGCAGACCCTGGTCATCAACACGACCGCTCCACACGTCACCGTCACGGACGATGGTCAAGGGCCAAATAACCCAGTGCATACCGCCAGTGCGCAACTTGGCATAAACGCCCGAAACAGGCATGTACATCTCGCTCGTCTTGGTGTAGTCCACATCCGACTCAGGAAGTTTATTCTCGGGCAGGATGTCAAGCCAGTCATTGCAGGAGGTGGCTCCCACCATCAGCAGACCTGCAATCATGATATATTTGAAAAATTTCATCGTATTTATCTTTTTAATGATTGTTGGTAATGTGCTCTGTTAGAAGTCGATGGTCACACCGAAGGTGTAAGTTGCCGTCAACGGATAAACCTCGGTATCCCAACCCTCGGGATCGTTCAACTCGGGCGTGAAGCTGTTGGCCTTGAACAGGGTGAGAGGACGGTCGGCTGTAGCGCTCAAGCGCAACGAGGGCAGGATGTAGTTGCCCAACTTAATGTTCTTGAAAGTGTAGCCAAGCGTCACGTTCTGGATGCGGAAGAAGTCGGCATCCTCAACAAAGAACGAGTTCACACGCTGGTCGCTCACGTTCCATGTGCGCACCCAACCCTCGGCCGAGGGATAGGTATTGGTCGAACCGGCACCAGTCCAGCGATTGGCAACCTGGTCGTGGTCGAAGTTGTAGTTGGACTGAGCGTAACGCAGAGCGCGTTTGCGGTTATACATCTGTGCACCAGCGTTGCCATAAGTAGTCAGAGCAAAGTCCAGATTCTTCCACTGGAAGCCAAGGTTGATACTGTAGATGAAGTTGGGAAGATATGAGCCCAAGGTAGTGCGGTCCTCGCCGTCAACGATGCCATCACCATTCAGATCCTTGTACTTGAAATCACCAGGTTGCAGACCGTTGGCCTGAGCTGTTCTGTCGGCAGCACATTCTTCGGCGGTCTGGTAGATGCCGTCAACAATGTAGCCATAGAAGGAGTTCATCTCTTTACCCACAAACTGATAGGTCTTGCCGCCAGCGATGTAGGGATTGCCGGCCAAGTCTTTCACCTCGTTCTTGAGGTAGGACAGGTTGGCGCCGATATAGTACTTGAAGTCATCGCCCACACGGTCGGCCCAATTGATGCTCACGTCAACACCAGTGTTGAGAATCTTACCGATATTCTGCAGCAGCGTGCCGTTTTCAAAGGGAAGACGAGGAGCGATAACGGCTTTACGGGTCATGCGATAGAACCAGTCGACGTCAACGCTCAAACGGTTGCGCAGGGTAGCGAATTCAACACCCACGTTGGTCTCGTCAACAACCTCCCACTTCAGGTTGGTGAAATAGCTGTTGTTCTGGAAACCGGCGATGGTGGCATTGCCGAACACACCCGACGACCATGTGCCCGTGGAAACCGAGCGGAATCCGTCGCTGGCGGGAACGGCATTATTACCCAAGCGACCCCAGCTGGCACGCCACTTCAGATAGTCAATGGCTTGCTGGTTGGCCATGAAATCTTCTCGAGACATCACCCAAGCTACACCGAACGAGGGATAGTAGCCCCAGGTCTCTTGGTACTTGCTCGTACCGTCGGCACGGAAGGTGGCCATGAGCAAGTACTTGCCCATGTAATCATAGTTGACACGGCCAAAGTAGCTGTTGCTGCGATAGCGGGCACCACCATCATTGGCACGGCGGCTGTCGCTTTCTGTGCTGAGGTCGATGTACTTGTAAGCGTCGTCACCGTCAACGATGCCGTAGCCGATGCCATACAGAGAATGAAATTTGTCCTCACGAAGTGATTGGCCGAGCATGACACCCAGATTGTGGTCGCCAAAGGTGTCCTTATAGGTCAACACGTTGTCCCAGATCCAGTTGTAGTAGCTATCTTCTTGCTTACTTACCCACGATTTGTCATTGCGCTGAACAGCGCTCACATAAAACTCGGGCATATAGGTGCGGTTGTGCACTGCCGTGAAGTCATAGGCGTAGCTGGTCTTGAAGTTCAGCTTGCTGGGGATGAAAGTGATCTGAGCGTAGAAGTTGGTCAGATACTTGTTGACATCGTTCACGCTGTTCTGGTAGTTAGCGGTGGCAATAGGATTGTAGAAGTTGTTGGAAAAACCAACAGACTCAGGCGAACCGTAATGCGTGGGGAACGTGGCGTCGTTCTTCTCATCCATCACAGGATAGATACCGGGAGCATTAAATGCCTGCTGCCATGCGGCATTGTTGGGCGTGCGCTGCTTGCCCTTGGAGAAGATGCCGTTGAAGCCCACTTTCAGCCAGCTGGTGGCCTCATAGTCAAGGGCTGCACGGAAGTTCATGCGCCTGTAGAAATTCTCCACATTCATGACACCGTCTTGATGCAGGTAGTTGATACCAAGTGAATAGGTGGCTTTTTCACCACCACCCGTGATGGTCAGGCTATGGTCGGTGATGGCTGCCGTGCGCAGCAACTCTTTGTACCAATCGGTATCTGAGCCATAGGTCCAATTGTGGAAATCACCGCTGTAGTTGCCGCCATAGCGGTCGATCGAAGCCTTCATCGTCGACACATAGGCATCATAGTTGGCCTCCATCAGCATCGTAGCATACTCGCTCGAGTTAGCCATCTTCAACACATTGGTAGCCTTTTGGATACCATAGTAGCCGTTGTAAGTGATTTTGGCAGGCTGGTTCTTGTTACCATGCTTAGTGGTAATCAGCACCACACCATTAGCGGCGCGCACACCATAGATTGCGGCAGCCGATGCGTCCTTGAGCACCGACATATCGGCAATGTCATTGGCATTCAAGAAGTCGATGTTGTCATAGAACATGCCGTCAACAACATACAACGGGCTGCCACTGGTGAACGAACCGTTACCACGGATGTGAACCTTGGGACCCTCACCGGGAGTACCGCTGTTGACCACGTTCACACCAGCAACTTTACCCTGCATGGCCGCCATGGGCGATGCCGTGGGTACGGCAAGCAGTTCTTCACCCTTGACAACTGCAATGGGCGCCGTCAAGTCCTTAGCTTGGGCTGAGCCGTAACCAATCACAACGACCTCGTCAAGGTTGCGCACATCGTCCAGCAGTTGGACGTTCATCATCTCACTGGCCACCATTTCCACGGCTTGCATGCCCATGAAGGTGAACTTCAGCGTTGCGCCGTCAGGCACATTGGCAATCTCAAAATTACCGTCAAAATCGGTCACCGCGCCCATCGTGGTCCCAAGGACCTGGACTGAGGCACCGATCACAGGCTCGTTGACCTGGTCAACGACTGTACCTCTTACCGTGAGAGCCTGTGCGCTCGCAATGGCACAAGTCACAACGAGTAAAAGTAATAGGAGTCTTTTTTTCATTCGTTTAGTTTTTAAATGTTAATGATTCAAATATTGTAACTTAATTAGATCTTCAGTGGACAAAAGTAAATTTTTTGCACTAAAAATGCAAATTTTTGTGCAAAACTTGCACTTCTCATAAATAATAAGAAAGGTTTTTTATGGTTTCCGGCATTTTTCTATAATAATATCGGTCATTCACAGTCTGATTAAAGACTCAAAGTGTCCAACTTCAACGATAGGGGGAACTATCAGATATCTTTACCAAATACTAGGCGATAGGCAGCTGCTTTCTTTTCTAATGCCAAGGGATAAGCCCGAGATGTTGAGGGCATCCGCCAGAAAGTGAACCCGTGGCCTCCAATGGCACACGCTACCGGCACTCCTATTGACGGAATATCCACTCCTGCCTGGGCAGCAACCACTCCTGAGGCTTTTTCTCCGGTTGCAACTACGCTCTTGATTGTGGGATGAGTCGCAAGTAGTGACGCCAAGTCTATCGGCTCAACAATCTCAAGGAATTTGTCACTCGCATTGTCGCGAAGTCGCTTAACCGACATCGCTGTGTCCCACAATGCAATGCCCTCACGATTGAACAACGCTTTGATGGCATCCAGGTCAAATCGGCCATGCTCCTTGTCCCACAAGGCGTCACGATCATCCATGAAGATAAGCCCCATGACACGCCAAAAGTCATTGATCTTGTTCGGGTAGAAGAAAGGCATTGACCACCGTTCAGGCTTGGGCGGAAACGTGCCCAAAAACAAAACAGAGGCGCCATCGGGAATATAAGGAGGCCAAGGATGACGCTCCACAGGTTGCTCATGATTATTCATAGTGCAAAGAAAAAGAAAAAAACACACCTGCAAAAAGGATTTTCTCAAAAAACGCGCCCACTATCTCATTTTTTATTACCTTTGCGATTTAGAAAAATAACAACCAATAAAAGATAAAGAATATGAAACTGCGCAACCTGTTTATGCTTGTCGCAATAGCGGCAATGCTATTTTCCTGCAATTCGGTTAAACAAGTGCCGTACATGACCAACATTGACGAAATTCCCGCGGCGGCTCTAGCCGTAGCCAATATGAATGCCGGCGACTTCACAATTAAGCCTGGCGACATGTTATTAATTAATGTTGGATCATCAAATCCTGACGCAGCGAAGCCTTTCAATAAACTTGAATATGTACCAACCGTCGGTGTTGCTAGTGGTAATATTGGTGATCCGACTACTATTTATTATCTGGTAGACGATAACGGCAATATCGACTTTCCTGTGCTCGGCAAACTTCACGTTGTCGGCATGACTAAGAAAGCAGTTGAGGAATACGTTTCTTCACTCATCTATCCCCGCTACTTGACCGAGAAACCCGAGGTGGAATGCCGCATTCAGAACTTCAAAGTATACTGTCTTGGCGACTTCAATTCACCTGGTGTGATTCAAGCTAGCAACGGACGCCTGAACTTGATTGAAGCCATCGCTCTGCGCGGTGACCTGACCCTGCAAGGTCGACGCGACAATATCATGTTGATTCGCACAGATCCTACCGGCCAGCGCACAGTAAAACGCATCAACATTAATGATGCAAGCTTCATTGCGTCACCAGAGTTTGACTTGCAGCAGAATGACATTCTTTATGTTCAACCCAACGAATCTAAAGCCCGCGCGGCATGGTCCCCACCAACAATGCTTACTTTTGGTATAGGACTTTTGGGCACTGCCATGTCCATTACAACTTTTATCCTTGTTTTAGCTGACAGATTCTAATCAAACGAAAGAAACAAATAATAGCAGCGGGTCGCACTATCAAATGCGGCCCGTTGTTGTTTTATTATGAATCGCGCAAAACTGACAAAATGGCACAAAAAAGCCTTTGGCACAAGTGTTGAGTGGAATTTGGTGAAACACTAGGTATGATAGAAAGGAGAACAAATATATGAATTTCAACAATTTCACTATTAAAGCACAAGAAGTCATTCAGAAGGCCGTGCAACTGACACGGGCCAGCGGACATCAAGCCGTCGAACCTGAGCATCTGCTCAAAGCCACAATGAGCGAGGGCGATGCTGTTGTGCGGTTCATTTTCCAGAAATTGGACATCAACACTGCAAATGTGGAGCATGCACTTGATGCTGCACTGCATAAACTGCCACGAGTGAGCGGCGGTGAACCCTACTTGAGCAATACTGCCAGCCAGGTGCTTGACAAAGCCAATGACATTTCGGGCAAAAACGGTGACCAGTATGTAACTGTCGAGACGTTACTGATGGCGCTATTTGAGGTCAAGTCAAGCGTGTCAACCATCCTCAAGGATGCAGGAATTACTCGCGATGATCTCAAAGCGGCTATCGATGAGTTGCGCAAGGGCAAGAACGCCACATCGCAAAGCGCCGAAGAGCAGTATAATGCCTTGAGTAAGTACGCAGTCAATCTTAACGAGCGCGCACGTCAAGGCAAACTCGACCCCGTCATCGGACGAGATGACGAAATCCGTCGTGTGCTGCAGATTTTGAGCCGTCGCACCAAGAACAACCCCATCCTCATCGGTGAGCCGGGTACCGGTAAAACCGCCATTGTCGAGGGGCTGGCACAGCGAATCGTTCGAGGCGATGTTCCCGAGAACCTGAAGATGAAACAGGTCTACTCCCTTGATATGGGCGCACTGATTGCGGGTGCAAAATATCAGGGTGAATTTGAGGAGCGATTGAAATCGGTCATCAATGAGATTACTCAAGCCAATGGAGAGATTATCCTCTTCATTGACGAGATCCACACCCTTGTAGGGGCCGGCAAGAGCAGCGGAGCAATGGATGCAGCCAACATCCTCAAGCCTGCGTTGGCCCGAGGTGACCTGCGCAGCATCGGCGCCACTACGCTGGATGAGTACCAGAAGTATTTCGAGAAAGACAAGGCTCTGGAACGCCGTTTCCAAATTGTCATGGTCGATGAGCCCGACGAGGAAAGCGCTATTGCAATCCTGCGTGGTCTGAAAGAGAAATACGAGAATCATCACAAGGTGCGCATCAAGGATGATGCCATCATCGCAGCCGTGCAACTGAGTCAGCGCTACATCAGTGACCGCTTCCTGCCCGACAAAGCCATCGACCTGGTTGACGAAGCAGCCGCCAAGTTGCGCATCGAGATGGACAGTGTACCTCAAGGGCTTGACGAAATCTCCCGTAAGATTTCTCAACTCGAGATTGAACGTGCAGCCATCAAGCGTGACGGTGACGAGGCACGCATCGCCGACCTCGACAAGCAGATTGCCGAGCTCAAGGACCGCGAAAGCGACTACAACGCCAAGTGGAAAAGCGAAAAGGAACTCATCAACCGCATCCAGCAAAACAAGATTGATATTGAGCAATTGAGTTTTGAGGCTGAACGTGCCGAACGCAACGGCGACTATGGCCGCGTAGCCGAAATCCGCTACTCGCTCATCAAGCAGAAGCAGGATGAGAATGAACAGATTCAAGAGCGCCTGCGTGATATGCAGGGCGACAAGGCCCTCATCAAGGAGGAAGTCGACAGCGACGACATCGCCGAAATCGTTTCTCGCTGGACCGGCATCCCCGTCACCAAGATGCTCCAGAGCGAAAAGGAAAAACTGCTGCACCTTGAGGAAGAACTGCATCGCCGCGTGGTTGGTCAGGATGACGCCATCAAGGCCATCAGCGACGCCGTGCGCCGCAGTCGTGCCGGCTTGAACGACCCGCGCCGCCCCATCGGCTCATTCATTTTCCTGGGAACCACTGGCGTGGGCAAGACTGAGTTGGCAAAGGCTTTGGCCGATTACATGTTCAATGATGAGAACATGATGACGCGCATCGACATGAGCGAGTATCAGGAGAAGTTCTCAGTCACTCGACTCATCGGCTCGCCTCCCGGCTACGTGGGTTATGACGAAGGTGGCCAGTTGACCGAGGCCGTCCGCCGCAAGCCTTATTCAGTTGTGCTGTTCGACGAGATCGAGAAAGCTAATCCCGACGTGTTCAACGTGCTGCTGCAAGTGCTGGACGATGGACGCTTGACCGACAACAAGGGTCGCACGGTGAACTTCAAAAACACCATCATCATTATGACGAGCAACTTGGGTTCCAGCCTCATCCGTGAGCGCTTTGAGCATCTCACACCCGAGAACCGTGACGAAGTCATCGCCAAGACTCGCGACGAGGTGATGGGCATGTTAAAGAAGACCATCCGTCCCGAGTTCCTGAACCGCATTGACGAGACCATCATGTTCACGCCTCTTGATGAGGAGCAGATTCGTCAGATTGTCACCTTGCAGCTCAGAGGAATTAAGAAGATGCTCGCCAAGAACGGCATTACGCTCGATGTTACCGATGCTGCAGTTGCATTGCTCGGCAAGGCTGGCTATGATCCCGAGTTTGGTGCACGTCCTGTAAAGCGCGCTATTCAAAGTATGATTCTCAACCAACTGAGCAAGGACATCATCGCCATGAAGGTGAACCGCGACCGTCCCATCATCATCGACGCCGAGAACGATCACCTCATCTTCAAGAACTGATATCTGATTGTAAATACCCACTCGTGGGCGGCAGTAACATTACTGTCGCCCACGAGTATTTTGTATATTTAACGTCAATTAAAAACCCAGGAAGCCAGGTGTTAACTCCTCTAGAGGGCGGCCTTTCAGGTCTTTGTCGCTCAAGAGCATGTCATCGCGAGCGATGCGCCAGTCGATTGCCAATGTCGGTTCGTCAAAGCACAGCGTCGCTTCGCTCTGCGGAGCATAAATGTTATCCACCTTGTATTGGAACTGCGCCACATCGCTCAACACCACAAATCCATGCGCAAAACCGCGGGGAATGAAAAGCTGTCGTCCTGTGTCGGCACTCAGTTCTACTGCAACGTGCTTGCCCCATGTTGGGCTACCATGACGCAGGTCAACTGCCACATCCAGTACCGTGCCTTGTGAAACGCGCACCAGCTTGGCCTGACTGAACTCACCGCGCTGGAAATGCAGTCCACGCAACACTCCTCGGGTCGAGAACGACTCATTGTCCTGCACAAAGTCAATATGGCCCACATGCTCGTCAAACTCGGCCTGCTTGAACACTTCGCTGAAGTATCCGCGTTTGTCACCGAACCGCAGCGGCTCAATAACCCACACTCCCTTGATGTACTGCTCGATGAAATTCATGTCCCTATCGTCCTTGTTGAAATTATGGGCAAAGTTAGTCATTTTAACCAACGAATACAAGATAATTCAAGAAAAACGAGTACTTTTGCCAGTTGAGAAAACACGACAAGATGAAAAAGACTACACTGAATGTCATCCTCTTTGACGACAACGAGGTGCGCCGGCAACTGCTGCCATTTACCTACACACGTCCCACCGCCATGCTGCGCGTGGGCATCACCACCATTGGCGAGAAGTGGCAGGCACTGCTCGGCGAGGCGACCTACAGTTACCTCACAGTACCTTACCTGAAAAAGAAATTCCCGTTGCGCGCACGCCGCACGACTAACCTGATGGTCGCCGGCCATGTCATCCCCACCGCCCAACTGGCCGAGCAGGTGCTTGCGTTAGAGCCCGGTGAAGCTTTGATGGTGGGCGAGGAACTCATCGCCTTTAACGGCAACGCCCATGACTATGACGCACGTCATTACTCCCGCGTGGTTTTCCCCAAGCGCAAGCCGTTAATCGTCCATCACCTGTATGACATCTTTGAGATGAATGGCGAGGTCCTCAAGCAGGACTTTGAGCGCCTCACGGCAGGACGTGAATCCCAACCGCTATCGTCCACCAACACTGTTATCGGCGACCCTTCACGCATCTTTGTTGAGGAAGGTGCCTATATTGAGGGCGCCATGCTCAACACTAATGATGGCCCCATCTACATCGGCAAGAACGTTGAGGTGATGGAGGGCGCATGCATCCGCGGCGGTTTTGCCGCCTGCCATGACGCCAAGGTGCGCATTGGAGCCAAGGTTTATGGCGCAACCACCCTAGGGCCGCATTGCAAAATAGGTGGAGAGGTCGAGAATTCAGTGTTCATCGGTTACAGCAACAAGGCCCACGACGGATTTCTGGGAGACGCCGTCATCGGCGAATGGTGCAATATCGGCGGCGGCACAACTGCCAGCAACCTCAAGAACGACTACGGAGAAATCAAGTTGTGGAACTATGCCACCAAGCGCTTTGAGCGCACGGGTCTGCAGTTCTGCGGTTTGTTTATGGGCGACCACAGCAAAATCGGAGTCAACGGCATGATCAACACTGCCACCGTCTTGGGTGTGGGTGTGAATATCCATGGTGCAGGTTTCCCCCGCAACTTTGTTGCCTCCTTCCAGGAGGGTAGCGCCACTGCTGGATTCAAAGATGTGCCACTCGAGACGTTCTACACCATCGCCCAGCGCGTGATGAAACGCCGCAACATCGAGCTCACCGACGCAGAGCGCGACATCTACAAAGCCATCTATAATATCAGAGATCGCTACAAGTAACCTTGTCAAGCCACTTGCAGCGATCACTCAATCTTTTGTCTTCAGCGTCCCCTAGACCCTTGACTGGATATCACTCGGTGAGGCGGTCCAGCACGGTGCGCACCAGATCCTCAACAGCAGTCTTGTAGTTGGGGTTTACATCTGTTGCCACACGGTTGGCGATGATGGAGCAAACCGTCATCGCACGATGGCCCAACATGGCAGCCATACCCTGCAGGGCACTGCTCTCCATCTCATAGTTTGTGATGTGTCCGCCGTTGTACTCAAACTTCTCAATGCGGCTATTCAGCTCGGGCTCGGCCAATTCCAAACGCACACGACGACCCTGCGGGCCATAGAATCCCACAGCCGAAATCGTGTAACCACGCACCATATCGTCACGGCCAATCTTCTCTACCAGCCACGGGTCGGCATCCACCACATAGGGGCTGGCAAACAAGGGGTTCCATTTCACGAACTCGCAGAACTCGCGCTCGAAATCCAAGTCTGCCACCTTGTTGCGGTCGGCATAATAGTTAATCACTCCGTCAAAGCCGATGGCCTTGCTGGCAATGACCGGGGTGCCTACAGGAACATAGGGCTGCAGACCGCCCGAGGTGCCGATGCGCACAATGTTGAGCGTGCGGTGCTCGGCCTTGGGAGTACGAGTCTCAAAGTCGATGTTTGCCAGACCATCCAACTCGGTCATCACGATATCGATGTTGTCAGGGCCGATACCATGCGAGAGCGCCATGATGGGCTTGCCGTGGTAGGTGCCACCGATGCCATGAAACTCACGACTGGAGGTTTCCCAATCACGGGTGTCAAAGTGCGATGCAATCATCGTCACGCGACCAGGATCACCACACACGATGATGTTATCGGTCAATTGCTCGGGTTTCACATGAATGTGAAATGCAGAGCCGTCATCATTGATGATAAACTCTGAATCGGGAATTCTATCAGTCTTCATATCACTTTATATAAATTTATTCTGCTTTTATTAAAAAAGAAAATTCAAAGTTACTGCAAATTATCAAATGATTAGCATTTCTAACTATTAAAAATAATTAAAAAGCAAAATCACGTCAACGTGTAACGGCAGCCCGGAAGGGTGGCGATGACATTCTTGCAGTCAAGTTCCACCAACACACTCATGAGTTTATATACCGGTTGGTGCAACGCGTCTGCCAGGGCGTTGAGGTGGATTTCACCTTGATGGCGAATCACGTCTACTACAGCTTTCTCCTCCTTGGTCAACTCCGGGAACAAATCCAGCTGACGGGGCACAACAGCCGCAGGCTCCCATCGCATGGCAGTCAACAGATCGTCGGCACCAGCTATCAAAGCAGCTTTGTTCGTGGCGATGAGTTTATTGCAGCCCGTGGAGAACTCGTCCCCACAGCGCCCAGGCACTGCCATCACGTCACGATTATAGCTCATGGCGAGCGAGGCCGTGACCAATGCGCCTCCAGCTCCCGCCGACTCGACCACCACCGTGCAGTCGCTCAAGGCGGCGACAATGCGGTTCCGGGCCAGGAAGTTCGCCTTGTGCACCTCGTCCTGCGTGGTGTAGTCAGTCAAGAGCAGACCACCCTTATTGACGATGCTGATGGCATCGTTGCGGTGTGAGGCAGGGTAAATGCGGTTCAATCCTCGTGGCAAGACAGCCACCGTGGGCACTCCGTGCTTGAGGGCGGCACGATGGGCTGCAATGTCGATACCATACGCTAAGCCGCTCACGACTACCAGGTCGGGCAACCGCGCGGCCAAGTCACCAATGAGCGTGTCACAAAAGCGGATGCCATACTGTGTCGCATGTCGCGTTCCCACCACACTGATCACATGGCGGCTTTCCAGGTCGCAGGCTCCCAGCGTGTAGATCATCGCTGGTGCATCAGGCGCCTCTAGCAGCCGGTGCGGATAAGTCTCATCCTTGAAATAAATGGCCTTGATGTTATGTTCATGAACAAAGGACTCTTCTTTCTCGGCCCGGAGCAAGCATTCACGACGATAGGCGTCACTGTAAATCTTGCTTCGTCCACGGGTGAGGTCACGCAGCTGCTTCTCGCTCATAGCGAAAAACTGTTCCTCGCTGCCCACCACGTCAAGCAGTTTGCGGGCAAGGTCCACACCCATGCCCTGCAGATTGGCGAACGCTATGCGGTAACCGAGTGGTGTCATGCTTACTCCAGATATTTCGCTATGCGGTCGGCCAGTTCGTCACCGCGGTTGATGCGCCCGTTTTCCATGTTCACGATGGTCACCACGGCAGCGACCACCAGTTCCCCAGTCTCCTTGTTAAAGATGTCCTGGTGGAAGATGAAGCGCGGACCATTGCGCTCAATCCACAGGCGGCTCAGCATTACGTCACCGCTGTGCAGCGACAGGCGATAGTCAATCTCCATGCGGCGCACCACAGGCACCAAGCCCTCACGCGTGAGGCTCCCGAAGGGGATTCCCTCCCGCTTGACAAAGGCGTGCCGTGTGTGCTCCAGATAGTGCAGATAGATGGCGTTGTTGACGATGCCCTCGCTATCAAGCTCATAGTCCCGCACCGCTATCTCGAGCGTGAAAATGTATTTGTCGTCATTCATCGATGTTGTTCTTTTTCAAGTCACAAAGGTAAGAGATTTTGCCCAAGTATTCAATTATTCGCCACAGTTTCTCAATACGACACAAAACAAAGCCTGCCCGCAGGCTGCGTTGAGCTTGCGGGCAGGGACATATCGTGGTTGGTTCGCGTCAAATTACTTGAGCCAGTCCTGAACCTTGTCGTTGGGAACCATGCGCTCCTCAAAGACGTAAGCACCGGTCTTCTCGCTGCGGACCATCTTGATCACTTTGCTCCATGAGCGGCCTTCACCAGTCTGAAGGGTTGCAACTACTTTCTTTGCCATAACTAATATAGTCGTTAAAGGGTTGTTTTACTTGATTTCCTTATGAACGGTCATGCGCTTCAGATAAGGATTGTATTTCTTGAGCTCCAAACGCTCGGTGGTGTTCTTGCGGTTCTTGGTGGTGATGTAACGGCTGATGCCGGGAACGCCACTGCCCTTCTGCTCGGTACACTCGAGGATCACTTGTACGCGATCGCCTTTTGCTTTCTTTGCCATAATACAGTTGCTCCTTTCTTACTTGTTAATAACCATGATTTCAGTCAGATGACCATCGGCGGCAGCCTTCTTCAGCGCTGCATCGAGACCCATCTTGTTAATGTTGCGCAAGCCAGATGCCGACACGGTCAGGCGTACCCACTGACCCTGCTCGGGCCAATAGAACTTGCGGGTGAAGACGTTAACGTTGAATTTACGTTTCGTCCTGCGCTTCGAGTGCGACACGTTGTTACCCGTGATCGCCTTCTTTCCGGTGATTTGACAAACCTTAGACATAGTTCTTGTTTCGTTTAGTTATTGTTCTTGTTTTACATTCTTAATACAAAGACTCGCGAAACATGCTTGCCTGTGCGCAGAAAAACACAGGCGCAGCACAATATTCCGGGTGTGGACAACCTTATGGGCCATATCACCCTGTCGGTGTGAGAAGCTCACCGACCTAACGGGTTCATACGGATAGGGTTATCTCGCTCGTTTTAATATCGTCCTACGCTTGACTGTCAGGCACTTAGCATCATAGCCTTGACATCGAAGTTTCAACGATCAAGTGTCACACTCTTGACTTGACTAACGCATGAGCATCAAGGCCAGCAAGACATGTGCCGCGAAATCGGCTGCAAAGATAGTACCATTTTTTAAACTACACAACATTTTCTACCCATTTTCTTGATTTTTATCCTTTTGTGGCACATTACAGACAACCTGTATTTAAAAAGATGAAGGTGCGCTTTGCAGGCGAGTGCGCCGCGCACCTTCTCTAACCACCATAGTAAAACTTCATTTATTCACTTTGTCGAGGATCATCACTGATCCTTCACAACTCATATTATCTTTGTCGAGCGCCTCAACTTCAAGAGTTCGTGGAATTGTGGGTGCACCAGGAACCGGAGCCCTGGCGCCCCCGCAATAAACCACACAGATTGAAAAAACATTTAGCACTCATATTTATTGTCCGATTAATTGATTCAAGAAAAATGGCACACCGCAATAACTTTTATTAACTTCAATTTATTATCAACTCCTATTACCTAATATGAAACTTCTTTTACCCTTGTGTCCGATTGTAGCGGTGTGCCATAAATCTTTGCCTTGGAAAAAGGTGCGACACATGCGGACGTGCCGCACCCTAACCAAAACCTACGCTTATGAAAAAATTATCTTGCTTTTAGCTTATATCGCTGTATTATTTGCACAACAAACGATGCCGATAACCTGAAGGTTACCTGCACAGTGCTCACGGGCAGATTCAATACATTTTTCATCTTGTCTAATGTTTAGATATAAATAATGTAGGTACATCAACATCGATGGCCATCACAAAAGCCAACGCTGGCTGCCCCGAGCCAGGAGTCAGAGGGGGGGTATAGCCCCTCGATCAAAGCTTGCGAAAACAATGCCACTGCAGCAAAGTTTCACGCGATCCAAATGTTCACCGGTCCTTCTCGGCAACAAAACATCCAAACTGGTGACCTAACCATGCAACAGGTCTGTCAGGACTGCTCACAAATAGTCATGAAACGAATCATCCAAAATCAATGAGGGACAAAACCCTTCAGTTGCACATTTTCACCCAAACAAACGGTATTCCTTAATTTGGATGCAAATAAAAACGAAATAATCAAAAAATACAAGCAAAAAGCGAATTATTTCAACAAATCGTCACAATAACTATTGTTTTTGGTAGTATTATCCTGAATAATGATGTCTTTCATGGTCGAGATGAACGTTTTGCAGGATTTTGACAAGGCACAACGACGGTCTCAATCCATTTAGAATTACAAAACGAAAACACGAGCAACACTATTCTGCTTTCCTTCACATGGCGATTCAACCCCTATATTCAATGACTGAAATACGGCCATCAAACAATTGGATAACATATTTACAAAGTCAAATAATTTTTTTTTGAAAATTTTCACGTTTTGTTTTGTAAATTAAAAAAATGTGTCTACCTTTGTGCACTCAAGCAAATTATCAAACTATGGAAATATATTATTGTCGTCGCAGGCTGTGAAGCCACGCATGACTTTAAGTGCTTAGTAATGGTTTGTTTTACAGAACGATAACCCGAGGCCTCTGGCCACGGGTTTTTCGTTACCACCTGCTCAACAAATACAGTGATGGCACGGAAAAATTTCCGTGCCATCACTGTTATGAAGGGGATTTATAACTTGAAGTCAGATCCCGGGGCGGTTTTTCGCGTGCGATGATTAGCGAAGCGACACCTTAATGTCATCCTTACCCTCGATGAAGTCGAGCTTACCTTCCTTGGCAAGCCAACCCAGAGCGCAGTGCATTTCGTTAACTTTGAGCTTAGACACCTTGCGGAGCTCCTTCAAATCCAGAGCCTTCTTGGCATCGTTCAGGGCGTTCCACACGAGACCGGCCCAAGTTCCAATGTTTTCAGCGTTCATAAAATAAAACCTTTAATAAAACAATCAATAAATTAAAACTCTATTTCTGATTTCTTAAAAATCGTGACAAAGGTAGTGGTTTTTTGAAAATCAGCGCAAATTTTCATGCAAAAAGTCATGCAAATGACCGAAAACAGCCATGCAATCGGTTGCAAAGCCCTATCAGAACTATAACACCCCGCCCAGCAAGCGGTAAAGATCGAGTGCGAGAGAAAAGTCTTCGCGCTGCCCATCGGTGAGCACTTTGACACGGGTCACCCCTCCGTTGAGGTGCAACTTGCACATCACCCAACTGCCATGTGCCAAAGCATACACCAGATCCCTATAGACAGGTTGCAGGGCATCGTCACTGCACACAACATACCGATTAAGCCCAATCTGGCGGCACTGCGGGTCCATGGGATAAAACATATAGTCATATCCGTCGACGGTGAACGTGAGCTGGTCATATATCATCTGCGCGTCTGTACAATACCGCACACACAGGCGCAACGGACCCGGCAGGCTGTCACTATTCATGTCAAAGGCGAAATAAACCTCATTGGAAGCGCTGTCAACCAAAACATATTTCGAACGGTACTCGTCGGTTTCGGTGACCGTGAAAAACGGCATCAACTGGTCAACAGTGGCCGTCACCGGCTCGTCACGCCACGTCAGGCGATAAGTTCTTCCGTCAGTTTGCGACTTGTCATTCAAGCGATGCCCCGTGACAGCGCTGCTATTGCGGACCGATGATGGCACATCCACAGTTCCCCACGCTTCGTCGCTGGTGTCCCATGGATCGGCCTTCTCCTCGGCTTGACGCGACATCTGCTCCTTCAGTTTTTTCACAGCTTTGTCACGCTCGCGCTCGGGATGCAATCGACGGATGGGACGTTGCCATGTCGCTGTCGTGTCATTATCATCGGGCGTCACGGCTGCCATTCCCACAGGAACGGCCATTAACGACATCAGCAATATGACAATCCACTTCCTCATCAGTTTACAGGCTTTCATTTCACAACAGCGACAGCAAGAGCAGTTGGGCTTCGAGTGTGGTACGGGTGATGACACGACTGCGGTCACCGGGCAGTTGCTTGAGCTGGGCAACAACGCGGTCGCCACACTTAGCCGCCATCCACACAGTGCCCACGGGCTTTGCAGGCGTGCCTCCGCCAGGGCCGGCAACACCGCTGGTAGCGATAGCGCAGTCTGTCCCTATAGCGCGACAAGCGCCTTCAACCATTTGTCGAACAACAGGTTCACTCACAGCGCCGTTATCGATAATCTCTCGCTCGCTTACACCCAGCAATGACATTTTCACCTCGTTGGCATAGCTCACCACAGCGCCCTTGAAATAGTCGCTGCTGCCCGCTATACTCGTAATCTCATGGGCGATGTTGCCGCCAGTGCAGCTCTCGGCTGTCGAGAGCGTCAGGCCGCGTTCGCGCAAGCGGTCTCCCAAGATCTCGGGCAGTCGTTTGTCACCGTCGGCGATGATGTGAGCGCCCAAAATTTTGTGCAGTTCACGCGACAACCGCTCCATGTCGGCATTGAGCGAGGCCGCATCTCGCGATGAGCCCTTAAGCCTCAAACGGACGATGCCGCCCTCGGACAAATAAGCTAGTTGGATTCCTTGGGGCATATTGCGCTCAAACTCGTCGAGTTGCATCGCCAGCGCCGACTCGATGATCCCCGTGACTACAAAGGTGCGGAACTCAATGTCCTCGCCGTCGTTGAAACGGGCCATCAACTGCGGGATGACGGCACGTTCCATCATTCCCTGCAATTCAAAGGGCACGCCAGGCATGCTCACCAGCACCTTACCGTCGCGCTCAAACCACATGAGCGGCGCCGTACCCACCTCGTTTTGAATGACACGGCACGACGAGGGCACCATCGCCTGCAGACGGGTATATTCGTTGAGTTTCAAGTGACGTTTTTCCATCACCTCGCGCACGTTGCACTCCACATCCTTGTCAAGCACCATCTCGCCGCCAAAATAGCGGCACAGTGTCGGCTTGGTGATGTCGTCCTTGGTCGGTCCCAGTCCGCCGGTCATGAGCACGACGTCGGTCTGAGCAAAGGCACGATCGATAGCCAATTCAATCTGCTTGGCATCGTCGGGCACCACTTGAACGGTAGTCACATCCCAGCCATGCGGAGTCATGTGACGGGCTACCCAACCTGAGTTTGTATCCACAACATGTCCATTAAGCAATTCATCTCCTACGGCTACAATACTATACTTCATTTTGTATTTAATTATTAATTATTCTAACCAATTCTAATAATCTAACTCTCGTAATAACATAAACACAGACTGCATAGATTATATTATACTAACGCCTATATTTAAATCTAATTAAAAAGACGCCCAGTAAACAAATAAAAACAACAGTTCCCATACTAATCATGTAATGTGTTGTTATAGGGATATTAAAGAACAAAGGCACAACTTGTGCAAATGCTATCATAAAAAGCAAAATCTCAGAACTTTCTTGAATACTTCGATTCTTATCTTGATTAATCGTGTTAGCAAAAACTATTAGATAATCTAATTTTTGTTCTAAATCACTAATATATTTAGGAAGCTGACTGGATTCCACAATAGCACTATATAAACTTGACAGTCTGCTCGAATAAGTAGCAGAAATACAATTCTTAGATTCAATCAAAATTTGATAAGTTTCAATAATTTTTGAATTTATATCTGTAGAATATGTCTTTATATCTGTAATACTATTATTCAATTCAATATTCTGAGAATAACAAAGATTCCAAGTCCTCTGTATCAGCACTTCAAACAATACCAAACAAATATGGTTTCTAATGAATATTTCATGATTTTTTGAGAGTGAAACTATAGAAGCCCAGGTCACATAGGTCTTTTGGTCATTATATATATCTACGTCTTTTATCAACTTTAATCTATCATTATTCAATCTTGTTTTCGAATCATAAGTGATACTACTATCAAGCGATGATAACATATCATCCATATTGATAATTGAAGGCTCAGCCAAAACTTTTAAATGTCGCTCACATGATTGCATAAAGGATTCATCACAGATTGAATGAAAGGTGAAAGCATAATTGACCACGAAACCACGATCCCTATATGATTTTAAGAAATCCATAAAAGGTTTCAGTTTCTGGTCTTTCGATTCAAGCTCAAGGACTCTTTTTACTATTCTTTTCCTTTCACTCAAAGATTGATTTACAAGTTTGTAATAATCATCAAATGAATTCTTCCTTGTGAGAACTATTGTCAATGTGGTCTCATAAAAAGCACATTGAACATCAGTCTCTGACGAAGGAATATAAAAGAACTGCAAGAAATTAGCATTTACATCATTAATCGTCTTTAAATTTAATTCCCCTCTATAATCTTTGTAATCTGATATAATGTTTTTTTCTTTACATAAAAATATGAATTCTCTTGCTATTTCAGCATTATAGAATTTAATTGGAACAATACTAGTACAAAAAACTTCCATTATTATATGATTTGAGATTTTCCAATAAATCTAGCTAAAATTTTTAAGGCTGTGGATTTTATTTGCTCATCAGCATTGGTTGCACAATAGTCTTTTAGAACATATGGTACTACATCGTGTTCAAACAAATCAACAGCACATTTAGTAACACAAATATCTAGATCCATTCCACATAAATCTATTGAATTTATTTCATTCTCATTTAAGATCGATAAAAACTCATCATTCAAACACGAATAATTATATTTATCAATTATAAAAGTTCCTTGTTTTGGCTGAAACGCTAATTCCACTTCGTCTGAATTTGGAGATAGATTGTTCCAGTTGATAAGTCTCCTGTAAGCAGAGTTAGGCAAATTGATGAACCGTGTAGCAATCACTATATCATAATCATACTGTAGATGTTCAATCAAATTAGGAATATGTTTAGTACGTTCATTAACAAATCCTTTTTGCACATCAACTATCAATAAAGCCTCATTCATTCTTTCTTTCATCTTTGGTATTCAATTGAAATTAATTGAACTAAAAAAAGTAATAAAACACGTGACATCATATAACTTCCCCTGTACTACCATGCATGTCAAATGATTTACTTTTCTATAAGAAACTAATCATCTATGGCACCACAAAGGTAAAATAAAAAACCAAAAGATTTATTAATTTGTTTCTTATTCTCTAGACAAATCAATAAACAAAAATGAAAAGTATGGACCAGAAAAGGTAGAAATAGCATTTATTGACCCAGAACTTTTATTGTGAAATCGTCAATCTTCAATTAGGCAGACAATACACCAGGAGAATCTGTTAAATGATTATCTTAATGAATCGCTTACTACAAAATATGCACAATATCAAGATATTAGCTCAATTATACAAAACATAAAAAACGCTCTTTCTAAGACCTATATTTATAATTCCATAAACTTCAACTATGATGACAATATAATTATACACCAAAAGTTGAGAGTTACTCAGAGAGTATCTCATTGGCGGGCCAGCCGTAATCCTGATAGTACTTGACCGGCAGTTTGTGGGCCTTCACATAGTCGGCAATACAAGTTGCACGTGCTTTTTCGCGGTATTTCTCATCACCGTTAGCAGCTTGATAGGCATCAAAATACTCGCCAAAGATGCGTTTAGCGCTTTCCAGATTGCCATGGCCATCTTCTACCTGCTCAAACGACACCACCTGGAATTCGCCGTTGTCATTCTTCTTGAGCAACATTTTTCCAGCATGACTTCCGCCCGACACGCACTTCAGGGTATCACCCACCACGTTGTAGTTATAGACCCAGTAGTCACCCCACATGAAAATGCTATCGCCTTTCAAGCCATCAGAACAGGTCATCGCGATGAGGGGTATGCACATCTCACCCGGAGCGTAATTCGAACCGATCGAGTCCACCAAGTATTTATTGATGGCATCTATCATCACGTCGCCGCTCCTAGTAGAATCAGCAACAGTCACCGTATCCTGGCCGGCCTTATCGGCATCGGCATTCCCGCTGCAGGAAACAAAACATCCGGCGCCGCAGAACAGGATGGCGGCCAACATCCACGATTTCAAATTTTCCATATCTCAGTGAATCTTTATTGTAACGCCACAAAGTTACATTATTTTTATCACATATCAACCACGACACTGCTCGAACAACTGATTTGTGGCCAAAACCCCAAAAAACAGAGGCAAAAAACAAGTTTTTCTATGAAAATGCTTAATTTTGCAGGTTAAACCAATTCAACTTGAACAGAGGCAATGAAAAAGACAAATAAAAGAGCTGTGACCGATTACGGTCTGGTGCGCGTGGCAGCTGTAGTGCCGCAAGTGAATGTAGCTGACGTCGAGGGCAATACCGCCCACATCATCGAAGCAATTGACCAAGCAATCAAGCAAGGTGCTCACGTTGTTGTGCTCCCTGAACTTTGCGTGACTGGCTACACCTGTGGCGACTTGTTCGCAAACAACCTGTTGCTCGCTGCTGCCGAACAAGCAGTTGACACGCTCAGGTACCACTACAAGGAAACGCCCGCAATGATTGTCGTGGGTGCGCCTTTGCGTTCTAACGGCCATCTGTTCAACTGCGCCGTGGTCATCAACGATGGCGAGATGTGGGTGATTCCCAAAACCTATATTCCCAACTACAAGGAGTTTTACGAGAAACGGTGGTTCACCACGAGCAACATTACAGCCATCGTCGGCAAGGACTCTATCACTATTGGAGGTGAGGATGTGCCCTTCGGCACGCACATGATCTTCAAGGCAAGACACGCTCGCGTCGCCGTGGAAATCTGCGAGGACCTATGGGTACCCGCTCCGCCCAGCAGCATCGCCGCCATTAATGGCGCCAACATCATCGTGAACTTGTCGGCAAGCAACGAACTCATCGGCAAGCACACCTACCTGATGGACCTGATCAAGCACCAGAGCGCACACTGCATCGCTGCCTATGTCTATGCCTCGTGTGGTTACGGCGAATCAACCACCGACCTCGTCTTTGGCGGCAATGCCGTCATTGCCGAGAACGGCAAGATGCTCGCCGAGGGGCAACGTTTCACCACTCAGCCCCAGATGTCAATCGCCGACATCGACATCGCCGCACTCGAGAACGAGCGCCGCGTGAACGGCAGTTTTGCCGACAGCATGGTGCAGTTCGGCACTCCATTCAAACACATCGACATGAATGTGGCAGGTCCGTTGGATTATGAGAAAACCGAACTCAAGCGACCAGTGCGCCGCCTGCCCTTTGTTCCCGCCGAGGATGACCGTCTGAATGCCCGCTGCGAGGAAATCATCGCCATCCAGACCGAAGGTCTCATGCGCCGACTGGACTTCACAGGCATCCCCACGATTGTCGTGGGCGTGTCGGGTGGTCTGGACTCAACGTTAGCACTGCTCGTGGCTGTGCGCGCCTATGACCGCATGGGCCGCAACCGCAAGGATATCCATGCCATTACCATGCCTGGTTTCGGCACCACCGACCGCACCTACACCAACGCTTGCGCGATGGTCAAGTCGTTGGGCGTGACACTGCATGAGATCAACATCGCTGCAGCGGTGACGCAACATTTCAAGGACATCGACCATGACCCCAAGAATCACGATGTGACCTACGAGAACAGCCAAGCTCGTGAACGCACCCAAATCCTGATGGATTTCTCTAACAAGGTCAACGGCCTTGTGCTGGGCACGGGTGACTTGTCGGAATTGGCATTGGGTTGGGCGACCTACAACGGCGACCACATGTCGATGTATAACGTAAACGTGAGCATTCCCAAAACCCTCGTGCGCCACCTGGTGCGCTGGTTCGCCTCATCTTTCAATAACGGCACAAAGAAGGGGAAAGCCATCAGCGACACCTTGCTCGACGTGCTTGACACGCCCATCAGTCCCGAGTTGACCCCTGCCGCCAAGGACGGCACCATCCTGCAGGTCACCGAGGATATCGTGGGTCCCTACGAGTTGCACGATTTCTTCCTCTACCACATGCTGCGCTACGGCTATTCGCCCGCAAAGCTTTATATGCTGGCCCGCAAAGCCTTCCAGGGCGCGTATGACAACACCACAATCAAGAAGTGGCTGCGCACGTTCTTGCGCCGCTTCTTCGCTCAGCAGTTCAAGCGCTCATGCTTGCCCGACGGCCCCAAGGTGGGTAGCGTGTCACTGTCGCCGCGCGGCGATTGGCGCATGCCCAGCGACGCTTCCTCGCGCCTGTGGTTGAAACAATGTGACGAACTGGACGACTGAAATAACATCTTTTAAGTTTCTCATTTGCGGTGCTGGCACTCGATTTGCACACCACACCGTGAACTAGTGAAATGAATATTACAAAGGGGACATATAATGTTTTGCGCAGCGTGGTGGTGACCGTGTTGGTGACCGCCGTCGCAATCATCGCGCTGGCCTATCTGCTCTTGTCGCTGCATCCTGTCCAGGAGCGCCTGTGCAACAAGGGCGAGAAAGCGTTGAGCGAATACCTTGGCACCGAGGTCAGCATCCGTTCGGTATCCATCACCCCATTCAACCGGTTGGAACTCAACGATGTCTTAATCAAGGACCAACAGGGCGACTCCCTGCTGACCGTGAGCAAACTCGGAGCCGGCATCAGCCTCAGGGACCTGATTGCCGACCACCGCATCATCGTCACCTATGGCGAAATCATCGGACTCGCGGGACATGTCACTCGTCCCGACAAGGACAGTCCCACTAACATGCAGTTCATCATTGACGCGTTCAAGCCCAAGGACGATAAGCCGCCCAAACCCTTTGACATTCAGGTAAAAACTGTTGTCGTTCGGCAGTCGGCGCTGACCTATGATGTGCTCAATCAGCCCAGAAAGGCGGGACAATTCGACCCCAACCATCTGGCGGTGAAAAACCTGCGAGCCGACCTCACCCTGCCTTGCCTCAAGAACAATGACTTTGACATCCGCATCAAGCGCCTCTCGTTCGACGAGGGCAGCGGGTTCTCGCTGCGACGCCTGTCCTCCGATGTCCACATCACCGATAACGCGCTCGATGTCAAGGACATCAAAGTGAAACTCCCCAACAGCGACATTACGCTCGACGATCTGCATCTGGAGTACAGTTCGCTCAAGAATCTGGGCAACGAGCTGAAACAGATGCCATTGTGCATCAGGACACCAGGCAGCACAGTCACTCCATCCGACCTGGCGGCTTTTGCCCCGCAACTCAAGCAATTCAATGGTCCGATGAACATCACCGCAACGGTGGTACGCGACGGCTCACGCATCGAAGTGCCTGAGTTGAACCTGCGCTTGGACGACGGCAGTCTGGCCCTCAACACAAGGGGCAGCATGGTCCTGCCCACCGAGGGCGGTTACCGTTCACTGGATCTGGACCGCATCGACCTGGACGCCAAGGCTACGACCTTGAGCAAACTCATGAACGTCATCCCTGGACTGACACCTCAAGCCCGCGACATTATCTCTCGCTGCGGCAATGTCACTCTGGATGGTGAACTGCACAGCACAAACAAGAACACCGCCTTCAATGGCAATGTGGGCACCTCGCTTGGTAAAGCCAACCTCAACGGCACCCTCGCTCAGCAGCAAGGGGTGAGCCGCTTCACGGGTCATGTCAAGACCGATGGTCTGCAGATCGGCACTCTGTTGGATAAACGCGACTTGCTGGATCAGGTGGCGATAGACGCCCAAGTCGACGCCCTCATGCACGACGGGGACGTCTCGGGACACTTGCAGGGTCATCTGCCGTTTATCGATTTCAAGGGGGTGCGCTATCACGACATCACAGCCGACGTCGACAAGCAAGGCAAAGACTTCACGGGCTCGCTGGCGATGAACGATCCCAACGGGCGCGTCACCCTCGAGGGCAAGGCGGTGCTCGACGGCACCAAGTCAAACTATGACGTGAACATCAAGGCCAACGATCTGAATCTTGCCCGCCTGGGTATCACCGACAAGTACCCCGACCGACGGCTCAGCGCCATTGCCACAGCTTCGTTCTGGGGCAATTCTCTGGACAACGCTTCGGGACACATTCAAGTCAATGACTTTGCCTATACCGACAATCACAAGAAAGGACTGACCTTCAACAGCCTGCAACTCAATGCCGACAACAATGGCGACGACAAGGTCATCAACATCGAGAGCGATCACATCAACGGCTTTGTGTCGGGACAGTATGACTTTAAGACGATTGTGCCCACCGTCAAGCACATGCTCTCCAATGCTTTCCCGCAATACTTTGGTGACTATGCCGATTACTCGCACGGTGGCATGCTCAACGACGTGCACCTCAATCTTGTCGTCAATCCCGACGATGAACTCAACAAGATGCTCAACATGCCCGTCAAGTTGGCCTACAGGGCCGTCATCGAGGGCAACCTGAGCGAACGCGACACCACGTTTGACCTCGTGGTTGACGCTCCGCTCATTGTGCAGGGCGCCAACAAGGTGATTGAGCAGACAAAGCTGTTGGTGGAACTTGACAGCGCTACCAACAAGGTGACCTTGAACGTGCAGTCGCGCTACCCTGCCAAGAACGGCATGATTGACCTCAATCTGGACGCCAGCGGCCAAAACAACCTCGTGGACGCCAATCTGTCGTGGCGCATGCCCATGGAGCATGACTTCCACGGTAATCTGAACGTGGACTGCCTGCTTGACCGTGGCACGAACGGCGGTCTCAAGGCCGACCTCAACATCCATCCCTCGCAGCTGGTGTTCAATGACACCATTTGGGAGGTGGCACGGGGTCATGTGAACATCGACAACGGCGTCGTGACCGTCGAGAACGTGGCAGGCGGGCATGGCGACCAGTTCATCCACATCAATGGCAGGGTATCGCACGATCCCGACGATGAATTGTGCCTGGAACTGAACGACGTGAACCTGGACTATGTGTTCGAGACGCTCGCCATCGACCATGTGGACTTTGGCGGCAGGGCCACCAGCAAGGTATATGCCAGCGACCTGATGTCGGGATCGCCACGGCTCTACACGCCCAGCCTGTTCATCAAGGACATCACCTACAACGATGCCCTGTTGGGTGACTTTGACATCAAGGCCCAGTTCGATAATGAGACCAAGGGCATCCTTGTCGAGGGTGGCATCGAACAACCCAACGGACGTTATACCGGGCTCAACGGCGGCATCTATGTTGCCGACGATTCGCTCTACATCGTCTTCGACAGCGACCATGCCAACGTGGCCTTCCTCAAGCCCTACATGGAGGCCTTCACCAGCGATGTGCAGGGTGAGATGTCGGGCAAAGCGATTCTTTTCGGCAATTTCCACACCATCAACCTGGAAGGTGATCTTGTGGCCGACTCCATCCGTTTCTTCCTCGACTATGTGAACTGCTACTACACCGCATCCGATGTGCCCATCCACGTCATCCCCGACTACATCGAGTTCAGCGACATCCCCATCCATGACCGTGAGGGCCATGAGGCCAAGTTGGGCGGATGGCTCAAGCACGACGCCTTCCATAATCCGGAGTTCAACTTCGGCATCACCGATGCCCACAATTTCTTGAGCTATGACACCGACCCGTCGATCAACCCCGACTGGTACGGCACCATCTATGGCAATGGGGCATGCTTTGTTGAAGGCGGACCCGGCATCGTGAACATCAGGGTCAACATGACGACGGCACCGCACAGCAAGTTCACCCTTGTGATGAACGATACCGAACAGGCCGACAACTATGACTTCATCACCTTCCGCGACAGGGATGCAGCGGCTGCTCCCGCGGTCAAGGAGGAGGTCGACACCTTGTCGATGATTTTGAACCAGTTCAAGAAGGTGCAACTCGAGGAGAACTCCGAGCCCAGTGCCTACAACATCGATCTCCAGGGCGACATCACGCCCGACGTGGCCCTCACCGTGATCATGGACCCCGTGGGCGGCGACCGCATCAAGGCGACCGGCAGCGGGCACATGCGCATGACCTACAACAACAACGGCGAATTGGAGACTTACGGCAAATACACGCTTGACAAGGGCACCTACAACTTCACCTTGCAGGACGTCATCATCAAGGACTTCACCATCCGTGACGGCAGCAGCATCAGTTTCCAGGGCGACCCCTATGCCGCCATGCTGGATCTGGAAGCCGTCTATTCGCTCAACGCCAATATCCGCGACCTGGACGACTCTTTCGGGCAGGATCCCGACCTGAACCGCACCAGTGTCCCGGTACATGCCTTGTTGCGCGCCAAGGGCATCATCTCGCAGCCCGACATCTCGTTCGACCTGGAATTCCCGTCACTCACCACCGACGCCTACCACAAGGTCAAGAGCATCATCAGCACCGACGAGATGATGAACCGCCAAATCATTTACCTGCTCGCGCTCAACCGCTTCTACACGCCCGAGTACATGCCGGGCACATCGACGAACCAGAACGAGTTCCTCACCTCGGTGGCCTCATCAACCATCGCAGGACAGTTGAGCAACATCCTGGGCAAGATGACCGACAACCTGTCCATCGCGCCCAACTTCCGCACCAACAAGGGCGACTTCAGCGACATGGAGGTCGACGTGGCGTTGTCGAGCCAGTTACTGAACAACCGCCTGCTGCTCAACGGCAACTTCGGCTACCGCGACAACACCTACAACACCAGCAACACCAACTTCATCGGCGACTTTGACCTGGAGTATCTGCTCAACAGCAAGGGCACCTTCCGCCTCAAGGCTTACAACCATTTCAACGATCAGAACTACTACTTGCGCAACGCGCTCACCACCCAGGGTGTGGGCGTCATGTGGAAGCATGATTTTGATAAACCACGGCACAAGAACCGCCTCCAGCTCAACGCACCGGCGCAAGACGACACCATTCCCAAGCGCTCACCAGCGCCCAAGGAGAACCGCGACAGCAGCGTGCGCCAGCCTGTGCCCATGGTCACCCTGCGCTCATCACAGAAAACTGAATGATGTTGAAGCGCGTTGTCATATTGCTGATGTCGGCATGGCTGGGGTGCGTATCCTCTCATGCTGGCCAAAGCATGCTTATGACTGACACGTTGCAAATGACCGAGAGCGCGCTTATGACCGACACACTGTTGCATGACATCGCGGCAACAGCCATCACTTTGCCCACCGACACCACTCCAGTTGTCGACAAAGACGCGTGGAAACGCCGCATCTTACGCAAGGGGTGGAGCATTAACGACACGACCATCGTCTATCCCCCGGTATTGGACTTCGGTGTCAAGGCCTACCGTTGGCTCAATCATGCACTCAATTTCTATGACACGACCTACGTCGTCAATCCAGGCAAGACCAAAGGAAAAAAGTTTAAGGTCATGCTCAAGAACAGCAACTGGCTGGACTTTTACTCGGGACATCTGAGCAAGTGGGAAACACCCGTGCAACTCAACAGTGACGTCACATCGCTGTTCGGATTCCACATCAGTGGCATGGGCCTCAGTTTCACCTATATGATCAATGTTCGTGACCTGCTGGCCGGAAAATTCATCCACAACCGCCGACTGCAGTTCTCGTTCACCACATCACGCATCTTTATCGAGGGCTACTTCCGCAAGAACGACGAGAGTTCAGTGCATATCCATCGACTCGGGAAATGGGTAGGCACCGAGCTGTTCAACGGGCTCAAACGCGAGAGCTACGGACTTGATGCCTACTACATCTTCAACCACACCCACTATTCCCAAGCTGCAGCCTACTGCTTTTCCAAGTACCAGAAGCGCAGCGCTGGCTCACTGATGACCGGCATATATCTGAGCCACCAGGATGTGGTCATGAATATGAACAAGCTCGAAAACGGGCTGAAGGCGTTTCTGCCCGACGCCGTTACCGACTACCGCTTCCGTTACCGCGACTTCGGGGTCATGATCGGTTATGGCTACAGTTGGATCTTCCATCACGGGTGGCTCTACAACATTACCGCCGTTCCCAGCATCGGCTATCGCCACAGTTTCCCCAACTCTATCGACGGATTGAAATCACTGTTGTCCACCAACATCAACGGCCGCATGGCACTGGTTCGCACGGCAGGCAATTTCTTCTACGCACTCACCTTCAGCCACGAGGGACACTGGTACACCAGTACCAACCACAGCTTCTACAACAGCTACAGCAACCTCGAAGTCACCGCCGGCTTCCGCTTCTGAATCACCACACAATAACGCATAATTACTACCATTTATCTCAAATAAATGGCAAATTGCTTGCACATTTACAAAATAAACCTTATCTTTGCCTAATCCTCATGAAATTTACTAACTAATAAATAAATTGCTTATGAAAAACTTAACTTATTTACTCAGATTCGCTCTTTTGGTGATTCTCATCACCAGTGCATCGGCCATGTCCGCCTATGACTTCTATACAGGCGGCTTTTATTACTCTATTGGTTCCACTGGCCTTACTGTCGAGAACAGTGGGTCGTTCAATACCTACAGCGGTGATGTGACGATTCCCGAAAAGGTCACCTATGGAGGCACAACCTACAACGTTGTCGGCATCGGCTATCAGGCCTTTAAGAATTGTACCGGACTGACCAGCGTGTCCATGCCCAAAACAGTTTACCTGTTGTTGAATGAGAGCTTCTCGGGTTGCACTAAACTGACGTCTATCGTGTTGCCCAGCTCAATCACATCTATCTACAACAATGCGTTTGTGGGATGTACGGCGTTGAAGTCCATCTATGTGATGAGAAAGACGCCTGTGAGCTGTAACACCAACAACTTCAGTTCCTCGACCTACACGTCGGCGACGCTCTATGTCCCCGAGGAAGCCTACGATGCCTATACGACCACGGCACCCTGGAGCAGCTTCACCACCATCAAGAAGACAAATTATGACTTCGAGAAGTTCGGTATCTATTACAAGATTACCAGTACCAGTGCCAAGACGGTGAAGGTTACCTATCGCGACACCGATTTTGACAACTACAGCGGCACGGTGAACATTCCCAGCAGCGTGACCTATGACGGCGTGACCTATTCGGTCACCGCAATCGGCTCGCAAGCTTTCAGGGGAACCAATGACGGTGGACATCTCACCGGTGTCGTCATTCCTAACACTGTGAAGACCATTGAGAGTTATGCCTTCTGGTTGCAGAAGAACATGGGTAATGTGACCATTCCCAGCAGTGTGACCAGTATTGAGAAGTATGCCTTCTGCTGGTGCTCCAATATGACAAGCGTGACGATTCCCAATTCGGTGACCTCATTGGGAGATAATGCCTTCTTGCAATGCAAGAAACTGGCAAGTTTGACCATTGGCACGGGCATTACCTCAATTGGTGAGGTATGCTTCGGTTATTGCGAAAAATTGACGACAGTGACCATCCCCAACAATGTCAAAACCATTGGATTAAGGGCATTTAGTGAATGTGTCACTTTGACGACGGTGATCATCGGTAATGGAGTGACATCTATTGGCAGTAATGCCTTTGAAAGCTGTGACGCGATGACGGACTTGATTTGCCGCGCCAAGACGCCGCCAACAGTGACCAGCACGACATTCTCCAGCACTCTTTGTGCCAATACAAGGCTGTGGGTACCTTACCTGTCGCAAGGGACTTACTCGTCTGCCAACTATTGGAAGAACTTCTATTCCACCGAGGCTGTTCATGACTTTGCTGTTAATGGTATCTACTACAATATCACAAGCAGCAACACTGCGGCCGTGAACCATAAGGACCACACCTACAACTCCTACAGTGGCAATGTCAGCATCCCCAGCTCGGTGACCTATGGCGGCACGACCTACAAGGTAAACAGCATCGCGCACAATGCGTTCTACGAGTGCAGCAACCTCACGGGTGTGACCATCCCCAACACGGTCACCAGTATCGATTATGCCGCCTTTGCTATGTGCACCAAGTTGACGTCAATCACCATTCCCAATTCGGTGAAGACATTGGGCACCCATGAGTTCTATAATTGCTCGACATTGGCTGATGTGACCCTGGGCTCCGGCTTGACCAACATTGGCAGATATACGTTCAGAAACTGTAATGCGTTGACCTCTGTCACCTGCTTGTCAAATACGCCACCAACCATGGGGGGCAGCGATTGCTTCACCAACACGGCCTATGCAAACGCCAAGCTCAAAGTGCCCGCGGCTGCCTTGAATGCCTACAAGAGTGCCGACTGGTGGCGCATGTTCACCACAATCGAGGCACTGCCGTTCGACTTCTGTGTCGATGGCATCTATTACAAGAAGCTGACCAACAACACGGTTGAAGTCACTTACAAGGAATTGCTGAGCCCCAGCTACAGTGGCAATGTGACCATTCCCTCAACCATCAAGGTGAATAACGTGACCTACACCGTCACCGCCATCGGCGATGCGGCCTTCTACATGTGCACGGGCTTGACCAATGTCTCCATGCCCAACACGATCACCAGTATCAATTCCATGGCCTTCGAGAAATGCTCAGGGTTGACCAATGTAGTAATTCCCAATTCGGTCACCACCCTCGGTATCGACGCCTTTGCCAGCTGCACGGGGCTGAAGATGATCAACATTCCCAATTCGGTAACCTCCATCGGTGGCTTGGCATTCTACGGATGCACTGCGTTGACCAGTGTGTCCATCGGCAGCGGTGTGAAAACTATTAAGGACAAGGCTTTCTATGGATGCACAGCGCTGAATACCATTTTCTGTACGGCAACAACACCTCCCACGATGGAAGCTTACACGTGCTTCTCTTCGTCCACCTATAGTTCGGCTGCCCTGTGTGTGCCCAAATCGGCAATCAATACTTACAAGATCACCGACTGGTGGCGCATGTTCGTCACCATTCTCGGCATGGAATCCGGTAACGATCCCTGTGACGTGAACGGCGACGGCGAGGTCAACATTGCCGACATCAATGCTCTCATCAAGGCAATTCTGACTCAAGATGATGACTCAGTCTATGATGCCAACGATGACGGCGAAATCAATATCGCCGACATCAACTTCGTCATCAAAGCCATCCTTGATCAATAGTCAACTTCCATTGATTGAATAACGAATTGTGCGGGGTAGTGCTGACGTCGGCACTACCCCGCCTTTGTAATCGCCATGAGTGCGCACACGGCATGATTTGCGGGATTACTCAAAAAGCACTACCTTTGCAGGCGTTTAGAAAAGAGGAATTCACCCATGAGTGTAACGATATTAGGTATAGAGTCATCGTGTGACGACACGTCGGCAGCCGTGCTGCGCGACACAGTGTTGTTGAGCAACGTCATTGCCAGTCAGCGGGTGCATGAGGCCTATGGCGGCGTCGTGCCCGAACTGGCATCGCGCGCCCACCAGCAGAACATCGTGCCCGTTGTGAGCGAGGCGCTGCGACAGGCGGGCATCGGCCGCAAGGACATCGACGCCATCGCTTTCACTCGCGGCCCAGGACTGCCTGGCTCGTTGCATGTGGGAACCTCGTTTGCCAAGGGGCTGGCCCTCGCGCTCGACATTCCCCTGGTTGATGTGAATCATCTGCACGGCCATGTGCTCTCTCACTTCGTCAAGGAGACACCCGATGCCGAAGTCCCCGACTTCCCCTACCTCTGCCTGCTCATCAGCGGCGGCAACAGCCAGATCATCAAAGTCAACTCTCCCACCGACATGCAGGTGCTGGGACAGACCATCGACGATGCCGCCGGCGAAGCCTTCGACAAGTGCGCCAAGGTCATGGGCCTGCCCTACCCCGGCGGTCCACACATCGACCGTTTGGCTGCCGTGGGCGATGACAAAGCCTTCAAATTCGCCAAGCCCCATGTCGAGGGCTACAACTACAGCTTCAGCGGCTTGAAGACCTCGTTCCTCTACACCCTGCGCGACGCACTCAAACTGAACCCCGATTTCATCGAGCAGAACAAGGCCGATCTGGCCGCTTCGCTGCAGCGCACGATAATTGAGATTTTGATGGATAAGTTCGGCAAGGCCATCAAGGACACCGGCATCAAGACCATCGCCATTGGAGGCGGCGTTTCGGCCAACAGCGGCATGCGTGCTGCCGTCGAGGACTACGCCCGTCGTCACCACCTCAAAGCCTTCATCCCCAAGCGCGTCTTCACCACCGACAACGCCGCGATGATCGCCATCGCCGGCCACTACAAGTTCCTTAACAACGACTTCTGCGACATCACCGCTCCCCCCTTCCAACGCGTCATCATCTGATGAGTACTCATTCACACTGTAGGAAATATCTCAAAACTCTTTCGAATTTCTGAACTCTTTACTAATTTTGTCCATTAATGAGGCATCTGGTAACGGTCATATTGGTCATGCTGGTGCTCGGGGCTGTGGTCACGGGCTGTGACGGCACGCGCCGCTATGACAGCCGTCTCACGGCGGTGGACAGCCTGATGCGCTCGGCGCCCGACAGCGCCTTGGCGCTCGTCGAGGCCATCAGCCGCGACAGCCTCACCAGCGAGGCCGACCGAGCCTACCGCGACCTGCTGCTCACCCAGGCCCGCTACCGCTGCTACATCACCGCCACCAGCGACAGCGACATCAACCGCGCCCTCGCCTGGTACCGCGCCCACCCCGCCGACCGCGAGAAACTCACCCGCGCCTACATCTACAAAGGCGCCGTCATGGAAGAACTTGGCCACCCCGACAGCGCCATGCTCTACTACAAAACCGCCGAAGCCACCGCCGACACCACCGACTATCATACCATGGGGTACATCAACTTAAGGATTGCCGATTTATACCGCAAATGCTATGGTAATGAGCAAATCTGTTTTGAGAAATTTCAACTTGCATTAAGGTATCTGGAATTGACAGGAGACAAAGCCCTTCAACAAAATTGCTGGTATAATATGGGAATGTGCGAGGGGATCACAGGCGGAAAGAATTCCGATAAATACTTGAACAAAGCCTTGGATTTAGCCTTAGAACTGAATGACAGTTCTTGCCAGTTTGATTGTTTTGAGATGCGTTGTCGCCAGTTAATGTCTGATGACTCTCAGTTGGATGAAGCCAAAAGCAAGGCTTTGCGTTGTTTGAATGATTTCGAACACTATATCAATAATGATCTGCTGGTTGATTTAGCGATGATATATGCAAAAGAAGGTCACCTTGATTCAGCAGACTACTTTATCAATCTGGTGGACGAGAGGTTCAGCATGGACCAAATCGAACAAATCAGGGTGAGGAGGTTTGGACTTCTTTCACTCCTTGAGAAAAAGAAAGGCCATGAGTTATTGAGCAAGCGCTATATCGATAGCATGAATATAGTGGCAGATCAGATTTCCAACGACAAAACCCAATATTACATTCAACAGATTGATAGTCAATACCAGAATGAAAGAGAAGTCCTTAGAATACACAAGATACAGCGCCTGTCTAACACAATCTGGGCTTTAATCATTGGAGGTGCCGTTGTTTTCTTGTTGCTGATAATATATTATATAATAGAAAGTAAACGTATCAGGGCAATCGTGCGCGAGGCGCGCAGTAATCATAATCATGACATTAAAAGTTCCGTCTTGCAGGATAAGACAGTTGCCGACAGTGATGTCATGGACAAATTTGTGAAAGGACTCACCATTTTGATGCAAACGGCAATAGAAGCTGATAGCGTAAAAAAACAGTACTTTTTTGAAAAGAAAATCCGATCCGTCATCGCTGAAATTGCCGACAATAATTTCTGGGATTACCTTCGCAAATATCTTGACAAGCGATATGATAATCTGATTTCCAATCTTGCTGAAAATTCAAATATTAACGAAAAAGACATCAGGTTCATAGAGCTTGCATGCTGTGGTTTCAATTATGTGGAGATAGCTGTCGCATTAAACTATAATCCCAAATATATCAGCAACAAAAGAAGGATTATTGCTAAAAAACTGAATCTTGACACCTCGTTACAAGATTATCTGAATAGGATGATGACATCAAAAACGATCTGAATAGGTAAGAATTCAATCTACACGTTTTTTAGAAGATAAATGAAAGACACTTAAAAACCTAGCCCATTAACGGTAACGGTTTAGACTGACCCCACATGATTCTTCTGTTAATGCAGCCACGTCGTGAGGGAACAACGACCTCAGGCGGTTCTTTTGGCAGCACATCTGAAACATGATGATGCCGCTTATCATAATCTTCTTAATTCATTGCCTAAAAATGAGCTAGTGTAATACTACCGAAAGTAATAGTTTTATTTTACACATTTTTGGAATAGTTCTTTTATATAACAAGAATATAAGTGGTTTATGGAAAATTATATGGTATTTTTTCAAGACAACAAGAACAATAGTCAATGGTTTTGATTGTAGTTATCTGATTATCAACAAATAAAGAAATGTGTAAAATCAAGAAAAAAGAAATAATGTGAATAAAAGGCATCGTAATAGTTTTCATTATAATTTTGTGAAACATCTTTTCTCATTTTGTTTTTTTATGAATAGAATAATCCTTACAATTCTTGCTTTGTGTTTTTCGTCTGTCAGCATCTCTGCTGACAATGAACAAATCGTATTTAGGGACAGTGGGAATCAACACAACCACCTTGACCATCCCATCCCTGCCGATCAGCCGGACGTGTACTATAACAATGGTACCCAGGTCATTATCATCGACGGTGGCGGGGAAGTGACTTACTATGATGTGGAGATCGAGTCCATGACGACATGGCTCACGGTCATCTCCACCCAGGTCAACGGCATCTACGACACCATCGACGTCTCCTCCTTGACTTCGGGTGAGTACATGATCACCATCTCCTCGCCCACGGGCCACGAGTTCGAGGGCTTCTTCCAGATTGAAAAACAATAAAAACAATAAAAACAATAATATTAATAACTTAAATAAAATGCCTATGAATATTGAAAAGTACAAACAAAGTGGAAACGCCATTGACAGTAATCGCACCCCAGGTGAGGTGACTGTGAAAAGCGGCATTGAATATGAAATCGAGGCGTCAGGAACAGTGACACTTCAAGATGGCTTTAAAGTGGAACAGGGAGCGACTTTCACAGTCTATCCCTCATGT
>JAEEGL010501782.1_pt1 | contig 47986 bp, 28 predicted proteins | sample 9134231 | NCBI WGS metagenome assembly JAEEGL01 (sample SAMN16246548, study PRJNA631951) | gut metagenome | biome: gut microbiome; feature: rumen; material: fiber-attached | host: Bos | place: Iran: Karaj | collected 2018-10 | reverse complement strand
GGATTGGGGATTGGGGATTGGGGATTGGGGATTGGGGATTGGGCCCAATCCCCAATCCCCAATCCCCAATAAAAATTTAAATTTGTATATATCATTAAGCCTTTTTATCCAAACTTTTATTTTTTTTAAATTTAATTATTATTTTAAAATCAAATTATTTTATATTCTTATTTGTATCTTCAATAAAAAATGAAGATTTATTCTATATTTTATATTAGAGCGTTTTTAAAAAATTAAACAAATGAAAAATAAGATTAAATATTTAAAAAATATAAGTTAATTTTTGAAAATAAATGAAAAAATAATTTATTATCTATGGGTTGTCAAGTATGTTCAAATAAATTAGAAATTAAAATAGATAATTTACCATTATATGAAAATATCTCTAAAAGAAATTTAAATTATTTATTTTCTTTAAACCAAAAATCTATAAATAAAGGGTTAAAATTGAATGATAAAAAGCCAACTTCAGATTCAGCAGTCTCTTCTAATCAAATAATATCTACAATTAATATTTTAAAAACAGAAGACATTAATTATTTAGAAACAATGAGAGAATCAATGTTTAAAGAAATTAATTTAATAAGATTAAATCCTCAAATAATAGAAAAAAAAATTAATAAATATTATCCTTTTATAACAACAAAACAAAAAGATTCTTTTATTCAAGTTGATAAAAATAATAGAATAAAATTAAATAAAGGTTATAATGCTTTTGAATCATGTAAAAATATAATATCAAAAAAAAGGCCTTTAACACCTTTAAATTTAAGAAATGAATTAACTTTTCCTTTTCCTGAATTATCAAATAAATATTTAATTGATTCTCAATATAATGAATATATAAAAGAAAGTTATTTAACAACAACTTTACAAAGTTTAAAAGAACATTTATTTGAAAAAAATATAGAAATTGTAAATTTTCATTATGATATTATGAATTCTAATACAGAATTATCAGTAATTCTTCAAATTGTTGATGATACAAATTCTATGTTTCATAGAAGAAATAATATTTTTAATAAAAATTCTCAATATATTGGAATTAATATAGGAAAAATTGATAATGGTTTATATTGTTATTATTTACTTTTTGGGAAGGATATTGTAAAAATATAATACTTTTTATGATTTAAGTTATAATTGGATTATAATAAGAAATTTATTTTTATGTAAATAATAGGTTATTTAGATACTATTTTATATTTCTTTTATGTTTATAATAAATATAGTATTTATAAATATTTTAGTATTTATTTTAATTTATTTTAAATAAATTTTGAGTTTTGGTGTGTGATATTTTATTATTTATCATTTTAATTTTTTATTTTATTTTCTTAATTTTTCAATGACTTTAATTTTATTTTCTTCCTTTTATATTTTAAAACTTGATTAATATTTTGATTAATTAAATCACCAAAATTATTATCATTACTTACTTTCATTCTATTATCAGATAAAGTTATTTATGAAGAAATTTATTATTACTCATATGCAATTTGAAATTAATCATTTTATTTTATTTTTTCAAAGACACAAAAGAAAAAAAATATTATCCCAACTTTTAAAAATAAATTATAACATTTAAATAATAATAAAAAATATGAATGAAGGTCCAAAAAGAATAAAATTTTTTGAACAATATAAATATGGTCCTATTACAAAGTTAATAAATTATGGAATATTTCCATATATTTTTTTAGTTCATATATTTCTATTATTATTTTCAATTCTTCAAAGTATATCAATAACAAATGGAAATCCAGATGAAAACATTTATAACTTAAAAACAATAAATTCATTCGATAAAACTATAAATGAATTGTTTTTACATAATAATAATAAAAAATTAATTCATATTTTTACACCCAATGAATTAAGATCTCATATTAAACAATCTATTGATAATTATTATAATATTGACAAATTTTTTTTATTGAAAAAAATTAAAAATGATAAAGAACCAATAATTCAATTTGTATATTTATTTTTTTCAAAACATTTACATGAAAATAAAACAATGTTAGTAAAAGATTTTATAGAGTATGATAATAAGGAATTAAAAAAAAAATTAATGGATGTTAAATTTTTCACAGTAAATTATACTATATCAATGGAAATAGAAAAAACAGAATATATAATAAATATTTGTACAAAATATGATTTATCATCAAGAGGTCAAATTGAAGTTTCTTTGAAAAATGAAGCATATGTTAAAAAATATAAAATTCATAAAACATTAATGGAAAAATTTTATAATAACTTCATTCATTATTGTGTATTATTTCTATCAATTATCTCATTAATGAATACTTGGAAACATATATCAAAAATTAGTGAAAAATTTGTTTTATCAAAATTATATCATTCTGAACAATCTTCATTAACTTCTGATAAAAATAAATTAATAAATCCATTTAAAATTCATAATATATTAAATGAAAGTTCAATTTATTATAATCCATTATTTGATAAAAATGAAGAAAGTGATGAAACTGAAAAAGAAGAAGAAAAAAAAAATAAAAATAATATTAAAAAAAAATCAAATTCATATTATATATATTCATATTTACAATGGTCTTTAATTTGTTTAATTGGAAATATTTTCCAAATATTAGGTTCATTTATGTATATTTTATCAAATAATCCAAATTATGTATATATTATTGGAATTGGAGTTTTTTTTGCTTGTTTCAATATGACAAGATATATTGTTCAAATTAAATCTTTTAATACAATATATGAAATAATAATAAAAACTTTTCCAATTATAATAAATTATTTAATTGGAGTTTTTCCTATATGGTTATCATTTTTATTTTTTGGAGTTTGTGTTTTTTGGGAAAGTAAATATTTTAGAAATCTTACAGTAACAATTAGAACTTTATTAAGTTTAATGTTTGGAGATGATATTGCATTAATTTTAACTGATTTATATAATAATAGAAATTATTTTATAAGTGTTTCAGGTTTTATTTATGGTTTAACTTTTATTTCTTTAGAAATTATGGTTATTTTAAATATATTTATTGAAATAATTCATAATGGTTTTGAAAGGGAAAAAGAAGAAAAAATAGAAAATAATAAAAAAGAAGAGTTAAAAAATAATAAAAAAAGAAGAGTGAGTATAAGTAAATCTTATCAAAATCTTCAAATTATAAAAACTCCTTCAATATCAAAAACAAAATCTTTTAGATCTTTAATTTCAAAAAGATTATTAACAAACAAAAACAAAGCAATGTCATTAAATATAAAAAGAGATGAATTTCAAAATTTTAGTTATTCTCATAAAAAACAAACAATAGGAAGAAGTTTAAAAAATTATTCTTTTGGAGGTTCGATTTTAGAAAAAGAAGATGAAAAAAGTTATTCTTCTTCTTCGAATGAATCATCTAAAATATTTACTAGAAAAGTAAGTAGAAAAATGTCACAAGATAATTATCAAATTGTTTTAGAAAAAATAAATCAAATTTTTAATTCAATAGGTCAAAGTTTTGATAAAATAAAAGAAGAAATAGATGTTGTTGAAAATATTTCAAATATTAAAAAACAAATGCTTTCTGAGTTAAAAACTATTAAAAATAATATTATGGGAGTAAAACAAGAATTAATGAAAAATAAATAAATAATTAATTTTTAATATTTAATATATTGTTTTTATTTATTTATAATAAAGAAAACATTTTATTTATTTTATTTAGACATTCTGTTAATATTATATGGAAAAAAAATCAAAATTGATTTTGTGAATAATCAAAAGTATAAGTTAATTGATTTTTTTTAAAATTTTGAAAAAGTTTTTCTTTCCCTCCTTTAATAAAAAATATATCACTAATATTATTTTTAATTCTCATTAATTGAGAATGTTTTAATTCATTAGTAAAATGCATAATATTATCATTATTTTTATCTAAATCAAAATTTATATTCCTAGAATTTTTTTTATACATTAAATCCATTTTTTCTCTTTTAATTCTTTCTTTAAAACCACAATGATAAAAATTATTATTATTGTTTTTATATAAAAAAGAATCATCACATTTTTTTTCTTTAGTTAAACCAGCATAACCATTTTTTTTAAATTCATCTAAATCAACACTTCTTTTAGATTTTTTAAAAAAAAAACCATTAAAAAATTCATCACTAAATAAATTATTACCTTTAGTAATATTTTCATTAATAGGAATATTTTTAATATTTGGAGTTCTATTAAATAAACTTATTATTGATCCAGTAGAAGAACTTCTATTAATAAATTTTTTACTTGCTTTTTTTTTTATTTCTGGAATTATATCTCTTTGAGGTTGAATTGTTCTTTTTGAATTTAAATTTAAAATAGTTGAATAAATATGAGCATAATTATTTTTTTTAATATTATTTGTTTTATTATTTATTTCCTTCTTATTTAAAAACTCTTCCCAATTAAGAGTATTTTTTCTTTTATTATAATTTTTATTATTACCATTTAATTCATCTAAATAATTTCTTTCTATATCAGTTTGCCAATCAAATCTTTTTGATTTTAAACCAAATGGTACTTTCATTATATTATGTTGATTATTTAATATTTCATTTGTTGATTTATTATTTATTTTTAATATATTATTTTTTTGCTCATCAATTGACATTTTATATGCTCTATATGAATTCAAATCTAATTCTCTTATTGTTGCTGAAAATCTTCTTGGATTTTCTGGTGTGATACTTTTTCTTTTTTTTAATGACGAATAACATTTATTTTCTTTCTTTTCCTTCTTTTTTTCAGAGTTGTTAGCTTTATATAAATTTTTCTTGTTTTCTAATAATATTTCAGTAAAAGATGGTAAATGTTTGTTTAATTTTTGATTTATCATTTGAACTTCTGGTTTTTTAGTATTTTCTTCATTTGTTGATTTTTGGGTTTTTTTTTGAGACATTTAATTTTTTTTAATTATGAATTAAATATTCTAAATTATCTTATGATAAAAATCATAATGGAAGTGAGAAAACTTATTTTTGAACATCATAATTTATAATTTTTTTAGATATAAATATTTTATTAAATTGATGGTTTTAACAATAAAAAATGTATATTAAAAATTATGTATGAAGTAAATAAAAAATCTTTTAAGTATTCAATAAGACATAGAAAATTAGTTTTTTGAAAAAAGTTTTTAGACAATATACGATAAAAAAAAAAATATGTTTTGAAACTTTTATAAAATTGTATTTCAAATATAATACTAAAAAACAAAAATATAAAAAAAGAAATGATATATATTTAAGAATAATTAGTTTCAATAACATTAATAGATTCATCATCTTCTTTTTTATTATCTTGCATCAATTTATAAATCATAGAAATAAAAATACAAAAAAGTCCAACAAAATTATAATACATTATAGTTTTCATAGCAGGTCTATGACCATTATCATCTTTAATCTTTTTATTGAAAGTATCTAATAAAAAAGAATAAGCAAAACTAGCTGGGAAATTTCCTAATAAATTAAGTAATATATTTGTAATTGAAAATCCATCACCTCTTAAATTTTCAGGTAAACTTACAATAATAATACCACTTGCTGCAGGAATAATAGCCCCAATGAAAAAGAAATAAACCCAACAATATATAAAGAAAAATACTTTATCAACATAACCAATAAATAATGAAAAAATTGATGAAATTAAGCAAAAAATAAAACACATGATTATACTTTTTTTATTAGTATATCCTCCTAATTTTGAGCATAAAATCCCTCCTATAAAAACTCCTAATGTTGGTCCAGTTAAACATAAAATACTAAAACTAAATAAAACACTATTTGGATTTGATAAATTTAATACATTTTTCATATATTCTGCTCCCCAATATTGAATAACTGCCATTCCAAAAAAGGCAATAGAACAAGAAATAGTAGTAAATGTAAATATTACATTACATAATATTTTACCTAAATTATTACATAAAGACGGCTTTTCTTCATTATTACTATAAATTAATTTTGCAGATAAACCGTCATCATTAAGAATTAGTTTTTTAGTATAATATAATCGAGGGAAAAATAAGGAAAGAAAAGCAAGTATTATTAAAAATGTAGCTTCAATAGAATAAGAAATATACCATTTATTAGGATTTATTAATGTAGAAATTCCAAATCCTAAAATAATTCCTAAAGGATTTCCTAATTGAGTTACAGAAATGAAAATTGCTCTTTTTTCTTTTGGTATAAATTGATCTGTCCAAACAGGTAAATAAGTTGTGTAAAAAACTTGAGAAATTCCTGATAAACATCTTACTATTAAATTTGGATAAAATTTCTTGTGGTCTATTAATGAATAATATAATGTTAATGCTTTGAAAATTAATGTCGATATTAATAATATTTTTCTACTTATATTATTTATTGTAAATGTAAAAAATAATGCTCCAAACACTCTTCCTAAATAATCTATTGAACCATATAAACCAAATTTTTTTTTTTGTTTTTCTAGTTTAAAATCTTTTGTCATTTCTTCTGTAGCTTGAGGTATTATTCCTCCGTCACAACTTGATAATATTCCTACAAATAAAAGTATTAAAAATAATCCCCATCTCTTTTTGTTTTCTAATTGAATTAATGATTCATCTGAAGTTTTTAACAATATTCATTTTTTATATGAAAAATTTATTTATTTTCTTTTTTTTTTAATATTGTCAAAGATTTATATATCATAAATATTTAATTCATTTTTATTTCTTTATTATTTATTAGATAAATCACAATGAATTTTTCATTTTATTATTATGATTAATAATTTTTAGGTTTTATACACTCATTTCATATTTATAGTTATTCTTTTGTGGCTTTAATTACTTTAATTATAATTTTAATTGAACCAATATTTTTCATTGAATTTTAGAGACAATTATAATTATATTTTAAAAACTATTGAAATTACTTATAGTAATTAATTTGTTTTTTAAAGAATTTTATCATTTAATTCATAATATAATTAATTTAGAAAAATTTAGATTTTCTTTAAATTATTTAAATAAAAAAATTAAAAAAAAATTAAAATATGATGAATTGTTGTATTTTAATAATAATATATTGAAAATTATTTATTAATTAAATTCATTAATTATTTAATTCTCTAAAGAATAAAATAATGGAACAAAATTTGTTAAATAGTAACAAAATAACTTTTAATAATGAAGAAAATCCAAATACTCTTCCATTATCAGAAGAAGAATTCAATAAAATTCAAAATAAAAAATGGGATGAAAAATGTGATTATATAAATAATTTAATTGAATTTATATCAACCCACAATTCAATTGAAATAGATTATAATTTATTATCTCTTTATATAAAATATTTTTTAAGTTTTCCTAATTTAAAAGTAAACTCAACTTGTCTAGATTTTTTAATTTCCTTAACTCCAATATTAAATACAAACGAAAATTATAAAAATTTAATAAGTGATATTTTACCTTCAATAGTAGAAAAATTTAAAGAAAAAAAAGAGCGCTTAAATGACCAAATAAATATATTACTAACAATAATTTTAAAAAATACTCTTGATTTATCTTTGTTTCTAAACTCTATTAAAAGTTTTATAAATGATAAAAGTATAATATATAAAAATAGTATTGCAGAATTTATATTTATAAACTTAAGAAAAACCTATTATTATGATTTAGAAAAAGCCACAAATATAATTATAGAAATATTTGGAACTTGTATTCAAGAATCAAATATTGAATTAAAAAATTGTTCAATGAGTTCTTTATCACTTTTAAGAAAAAGAGTTGGAAGAAAAAGATTTGATTTATGTGAAGAAAGAAAAAAAATTAATGATGATCTATTATTTGAAATTGAACAAGTTATGGAAAATATAAATTATGATAGAAAATATGATGAAGGAAGACCTGAATTAGAAGATGAAAATGAAGAATATGAATTTGAAGAAATTGAAGAGGAAATTGAAGAAGAAGTTGAAGAATCTTTTTCTCATAAAAATTCTATTAGAAAAAGTATAAAAAAAAGCCTAGCTAAACAAAATAATGAAAATGATAAAGATAAAAATATTATAAATAATAATAATAATGATAATATGAGTAATATTAGTAATTTAAAATCTAATTTTATTAAAAGTATGGATAGTATTAATAGTGAGATTGAATCTACTAAAAATGATAATGTCAATAAATTAAAAAAAGATAATAGGAATGAAGATTTTGAAGATATTATTGAAGATAAACCTCTTCCTTTTATTAGATATAGTGTTGATAAAAATGAAATGGGAGTGATTGAAAGTAAGAATAATGAGATTGATAAAGTTAATTTTGAAAATGAAAATAATATTTGTAATGAACAAACAAAAAATATATTTAATAATAATAGTATTGAAAGTAAAAATTCAAAAAAAGAAGAAAATAATAATGAAATTTATGAGAAAAAAAATTCTTTTCCTAAAGATTTACAAATTAAAGAAAATAAACCAGAAGAAGAAAACATTATTAATAATAATGAAAAAGAAAAAGAAATAATTTTAAAAGAAGATTTAATTCAAACTTTAAAAGAAACAGAAGAAGAAAAGCCTTTAGAATTTAATACTAAAATTCAAGAAAAAAAAAATGAAAATTATTTAATAAATAATAACAATAAAAATTCATCTTTAAATGAATTTGAAAAAAAACTAGCAGAAGCAATAAAGAATGAAGAAATTAATCAATTAAATCAATATCCTAAAGAAGAAAATCAAATTATTCTTCCAAAAAAAAAAAAAAGTCAAGAAGAAATTGAAATTACAGAAAAAATAAAAAATTTTATTTTAGATAATAATTTATTTATTTTATTTGATAGTAATAAATGGGATGAAAAGAAAAAGGCATTTATAAAATTAAATGAAATTTTAACTGAAAATTTAAATTCTTATTCAAATGAAAATAAAGAAATAATTTTTAATTTTATAAGATTAAAACTAAATAATTTTAAAGAGTCAAATTTTAATATTTTGAAAGAAGCATATTCTTGTTTTATAATATTATTTTCTTCTAATTTAGAGAAAAAATATGTGGACATATTAATAAAAGGAACATATGAAAAATTATCTGATGTAAAATTAAAAGAAATAATATCAAAACTAATTATAACATTAATAGAAACTTATGGAACAAAAATGATATTAAATCAATTATTATTATTATTTGATAAAAAATCCAAAATAATATTAATGAAAGAATATTGTATATTATTTGATAAAATAATAGAAGATTATGGAACAGATAATATTGATTTAAAATTAATAATTGATTTTTGTGTTAATTTAGCTAATAATTCAAATCCTCAAGCAAGAGTAGCATCTTCCCAATTAATATGTACTTTATATAAATATATAGGAAATGATATTAAAATTTTAATTAAAGGAATTAAAGAATCGACTTTAAAAAATATTGAACAAGAAATTGAAAAAATTCAAGTTTTAGATAAAAAAGATATTAAACCTAAAAAAGTAATAAAAATAGAAAATAATAATAATATTAATAAAGATTTAGTTCCAACAGTTGATATAAGTAAACAAATAACAAATAAACTTTTAAAAGATATTGAAAATGGAAAATGGAATGATAAAAAAGAAGGAATAGAATTAATTCAGAAAATAATAACAAATGCAAATAATAAAATATTAGTGAATGGATTAAATAATTTATTTAATTTAATAAAAATAAAATTAGGGGATGGAAATAAAAATTTAGTAAGATTAATAGTTCAATTATTAACTCAATTGATACAAGCAATTGGGAATCCAATTAAATTATATTCTAAATTATTATTATTAAGTTTATTATCAAATTTAGCAGATAAACAATTATCTTTAAGAGAAGATTGTCAAATTTGTATTGATAAATGGATAAATGAATGTGGCTTTGAAACAATTGCAATTTATATTCCTCAATTATTAAAAACAGAAAATTTTGAATTAAGAAGTGAATTAATTCAAATATTAAAAAAACATAATGATAAAATTACAAAAGATTTTTCTGAGAATTTCTTTAAAGAAATTATGAATTCTTATTTACTTTGTTTACAAGATAAATCTTCTTCTATAAGATCATCTATCGAAGAATTAATTGGAGAAAGTTTAAAATTTATTCCTTGTAATTTATATTATAAAGAAATAAAAGAATTTAAACCTGCAATTGCAGATTCATTAACTTTAATAATGGATAAAATATGTATTGAAAAAGGAGTAGACAATAGTTTAGAAGAAATTAATAATAATACATTTTCATGTCAAAATATAAATCAATCAAAATCAAGTTCAAAAAGCAATAATATTATATATAATAATAATAATAAAATTATTGCAAAAAAATTACCTCCAAAAATGCAAATCAGAAAGAAAAGTATTTTAAGAGAAAATAATTCTAAATCACCAAATAAGAAAACTTCTGTTTCAATGATAATGAATAAATCTCAAAATGATGAATCTAATGGTAATATAAAAAAAATTAGTAACATTAAATCAAATAGTAGAATAAATACTAATTTAAGATTAGAAAATGGTTCTTCAATATTAAAGAAAAAAATAGAAAAAAGCCCTTCAAAAAAAAAATTAGGTTCTTCTTCTGTAATAATTAAAACAAATAGAAAATTAAGTAATGATCATATTAAGAATACTTATGATAATAAAAATATATTTTTATCTCATTATAAATTAAATAAAGGGGCTAAAGAAAAAAGAATTGAAATTGATAAAAAAAATAGATTTTGTTTAGAAAATTTAATTTTTGATTATATTCATAAATTAAAAGAACAATTTAAATATATTTTTACTCAAGAACAAATATCTAAAATGTATAGTGATGATATTAAAACAATAAATTTATCTTTAGATAAAATAAAAAAAGCCTTAAATGATAATAATAATCAAGAAAAAGTAATAGAAAATTTAGATTTAATATTAAAATTTTGTGGATGGAAATTAATGCAAATTCAAACTCCTTCTTTAGTAAAAACTTTTTATGAATTATCAGAAGAAATTTTTAAAATATATGAAAAGAAAAATTATACTTTTGAAACAACAGAAAGTAATATTTTCTTAAATATATTTTGTGAAAAATTAACATCTCCAAATAATTTATTTAAAGATAATGCATCATATTATATAAGTATTATAGCAAATAATATAGGTAAACAAAAAGCATTTATTCAATTATTATATATTTGCATACCAAAAAATTTAAAATTAAAAATAGAAATAATAGAACAAATAAATATTCTTTATTCAAGTGGAGAAATAGATAATAATTATTTATCAAAAGCAGCAAAACCAATAATTAAAATATATACAGAAGGAGATAAATATGTGAGAAATAGAATAATTCCTTTAATAAAAGAAATATTTAAAGTTATAGCAGATGATATTTGGAGATATACTGGAGATCTTTCTGAAAAGGAAAGAGATAATTTATATGATCAATTAGGTGATGAATGTGAAGAAGAAGATGAAAGTGAAGATTTTAATAATGATGATTTTAATGATAATAATGAAAAAGATTTACCTACTTTTAAAAATAATATTTCTAATATTAGTAATAATGATAATTTAAGTTATATTTCCTCTGATAAAAATAATAAATTTTTTGGAGAAAAAAATGAAAATAAAAATAAAAAAGAAGTTTATTCTCCTATTATTGATAATTATAATAGTAAAAAAGAATTAAGTACTCCTACTAAAATTAAAGAGATAAAATATGAAAATATTTCAAATTCTAAAAATAATAATAGTTCTAATAAAAATATCAATGCAAAAAATAATGAACAAATTATTTTTATTTATAATAATAAAACAAATAAAAATGAATGTTTATCTTTTGATACTTTAAAAAATTCTTTAATTTCATTAACAATTCCATCAGGTGATAATATAACAAATATAATTTTAACAATTCATGAAATAATTTTTAAAAACTTTGAAATAAATAAAGATATATTATCAAAAAATGGAGATTTAATATTTATTTCATTTATAAATTCAATAAATAAATGTTTTCAACTTCAACCATTACCAATAAAAATAATAAAATATATAACAAATGTTTTATGTAAATTATCAGGAATACAAGAATTAATATCAAAAATATCATTTGATATACATAAAAAATTAATAGGATTAGTATTATCTTCAGTATTATATGATAATTTAAATACTTTAGGAGAAAAAAATGAAGGAATGATAATTTGGAAAACTTTTAATTCAATTATGTTAAGAATAATAGATTTTTGTAATCCAACAGATACAATAAGTATATTTATTGAAGAAGAAAAAATAAATAGAATTTCTAATCAAAAATTAGCTGAATATAGTGCAAGATGTTTAGTTAAAATTACTCAAAATATTAAAGTGATTTATAAAAAAATGGATATTGCTAAAATTTTAAGAAAAATTCATGAAATTTTAATTGATTATGAAAAAGTACAACCTGATTTATTAATTAAAACTCAAACAGATCAAATGATTATTGTAAGTTTAAGAAATTTATTAAATGAATTAGTAAGAACTAAAAAAGATGATATTATTATTGACTATAATAAAGGAGTTGAAAATCATAATATTAAAGATAAATATATTAAAAAATGGATTAAAAATGAATTAGATATTATTAATTGTAGTTTACCTAAATCAAATTCTACTAATAATAATCTTAGAAATTTGCCTATTAAAGTTAATCAAAGTCCTTCAATTAATGATTTTTCTGATGATGATAAGAAAAAATTATATATTGAAGAAATGTTGAAAAATAAATTAAAAGAAAAAAAAATACAAATTGATAATTTAAACAAAAGTCCTTCTCCTTTTAGAGAAAATATACAAAACATAACTAGTCCTGATATTTCTAAAAATGAAAAATTAAATGCTTTAAAAGAAAAAATGAATAATTATAATTCTTTAAATTCTACTAGAGATCAAGTTAAAGTTAACATTATAAGTAATAATTATTGTGTAACTAATAATTTTATTAATAGTAATGATAATTACAACAATAATAAATTAAAATCTTTTAATCAAATTCAAAAAAAATGGAAAGATGTTTTATCGAGAACCAAAAATGGAAGAAAAAATGAAGATAATTAAAAGATATAAAATTTTTAAAAATAATTTCTTAATATATATAGTAATTTATTTGATTTATAAATAAAAAAAAAAAAAATCATATAATTAAAAGTATTAAAATTCTATTTTTATTTCTAAAAATAACAATTATTTAATATTTGAAAAATAAAAGTTTTAATTCAAATTTCATGATAAATAAATGCAAGAATTAGAAAAATTATCTACAAATGAATTAATAGAATATATTATAAACCATCCAAAAATAAAAAGAACACAAAAATTAAATGAGAAACTTTTCTTTGATTTTCAAAAATTAAAATATTTTAGAAATATATTACAAAAAGAACAATATGGAAACTTAATGTTATGGAATTTAACTACTCATTTACAATTTAAATTATATGAAAAAGATGATATAATATGGAATATAAATGATATAATAAACAGTATGTATATAATAATAGAAGGTCAAGTTGAAATAATAAATATTAAAAAAGAAAAATTAAATCGTAAATATAGTATTTCAGAATTAATTTCATTAATAAAAAATAATCCAAAAAATAATTCATATAAATTAGAAAAAAATATTGGAGAAGAATTAGGGGAAAAAGAATTAAAAGAAAAAAGTTTAAAAAGAATAAATAAATGTAAAGCAATTTCAAAAGTAATTTTAGGTGAATTATCAAATATAAATTATTATTTAATTTTTGAAAGAACAGAATTATTAGAAAAAACGAGTAAATTAAATTTTTTTGAAAATCTGAGTTTATTTAAAGGTTTTACTAAATCAAATTTTTTTTCAAATTTTATTTCTTCAACAAAAGTAAGAAAATTATCAAGAGGAGAAATAATCATTCATAAAGGAGATAAATTTAAAACATTTTATATAATAAGAAGAGGGATTTTTTCATTAAGTTTTTTTTCATTTATGAAAAATATAAGTCCAATTGATTTTACAACAATAAATACAATAAAAAATGAAAGATTTACTTCTCATAATAATCATGAATTAAAGCAATCATATGTTGAAGAAATTGAATATAAATTATTTCATTTAGGACCTGGAGAATTTATAGGTGATATTGAATATAATGAAAAATTAGATAAATATATTTTTGATGTTAAATGCTTAGTTAATTCTTCAGAAATTTTTGAAATAAATTTAGAATTTTTTAATAAGAAAGTTCCTTTAACTATATTAAATAGATTTAAAGAAATTTCATTAAATCAAATTGTTATTATAAATGATAGAATTAACAATATTATAAAAGCAAATAATTTTAAAAGTATTCAAGTTAGAAATAAATTTATAGATTCTTTTTATAAAAGATTTCCTAAAAGTAAAAGTATAGATTATAATAAAGAATCAATTGATTTTAGTGATGATACTTTTAAAAAGAAAAAATATAATAAAATTAATTTAAAATATACAAAAATAAATCCGAAAAATATTATTTATCAAAACAATTCAAATTCTTCTTTGACTCCTAATTTTAATATTATTAATAATAAAAAATTCAAATTAAAATATTATATTCCTCAAAATAATAATTTATTGAAAAAAATGAATTATTCTTGTGATTTAACTACTTCTATTGCTTCAAGGAAGAAAAAAACTTTAACCAATATTACTTTATTCTTTAATTCTCCTGAAAAAAAATCAGAGCGTATCAAAAAAAATAAATTATATAATCAAGAATTAAAAAGAAGTCAAAGTCAAAATTATATTATTCAAACAAGATTAATGAAAGAAAAACACAAAAGAAATTATTCCAAATGTTTTGAAGTTAATAAACAATTTTTATTGTTTACAAATACAACAATGATGAAAAAAAAACTTAAAAAAATTTTAATGGATAAAATAAATAAATAGAAATTTAAATTAGAATTAATAAAAAATAATTTAATTTTTATTTTTAATAAGATTTACTTTTATATATAAAAAATTTCTTTTTATATTTATAAAAATAATAATAATTAGTTATTGCTTTAAAAAGTAAAAATTAAATATAAATTTAGAATTATAAAATACTAAAAAATTAATAAAAACTATTCAAATTTATACTATTTAATCAAATTAAACTAATCTATTTTAGGAAAACTATACATTATTTAATTAGCTCAATGGAAGATACCTAAAATTACTTTAGATAACATATCAAAGATAATTTGTTCATTGTATTCATGAAAAGTTTGTGAGATAGAATCATTATTTTTTATATATGAATAATAATAATCTTTAAAGAAAATGACGTTTTTATTAGAAAAAATAAAAGTTTATGTTTTGAAAAAGAATAATCGATTGATTCATTCCATAACATTAAATAATTACTTGAAAAATATAAAAAAATTTCAATTTATAATATATTTATTAAAAAAGAATATTTATTTTCAATTCTTATATTATAAATAAAATTTTAATGAAAATTATTAAATGTTTATAAAATAACTATTTAATATTAAATGTTATTGAATGTTAAAAAAAAGCTTATTTCTTTTTCTTCAAGTCAAAAATCTTTTATTTCATTAGTAAATATAAATCAAAATTTAAAAAATAAATGTGTAATATTAAAAAAGACAAAAAATATAGTATTAAATACAAATTCATATTCAAATTATTTTGAAGGAGACGAAGAAAATAAATCAAAAACTTTAAGAAATACTTCAGAAAATAATAAAGAAAATTCAACAGATAAATCTTATCTTCCAACTTTATCAACAGATAAAATTTTAAAAAAGAAAATTTCTAGAAATATTAGTACTGGAATAAATAAAAAAAATATTCCTCTTAATCAAACTTTTACACATTTTAAAAAAAAATTTGAAGATATTAAAACTTTTAGAGTGAATTATATTAATCCTCATTTAGTAAATTTAATTGATAATATTACAAAAATTATTTTTTCAGAAAATGAATATTATTATTACTTAAAATATGATGAACTTCAAATCTTTTCTAATTTTAATAATTCTTTAAAAAAAAAAAATTATAAATTTATTTACGAAAAAATAAATTACTTAAAACAAAATGATATTACAAATTTTAGTGATTCCTTATATAAATTATATAAATCAAAAGAAAATAATTTTAGTATAAAATTAAAATCAATTGAAATTAAATTTGAAAATATTTCAAAGAAAGAAAATCCAAAAATTTTTATACTTCCTCTAATTTATATTCCTTTATTTTACTATCAAAATTTTTATGCTTTTAAATATATATTATTAAGTATGTTTTCTTTTAAAGATAATTATAATAAAATTGAATTTAATGAAAAAGAATTAAAAAATTTTTTAAAAATTTCTTCATTATTTAAAAAGGATTTTTCAATAAGTAATGTTGATTTTTTAAAAAAAAGTGTGATTGAAGATAAAAACATTGAAGAACAAAAAAAATTAAAAGGAAATATTTATACATTAATTTGGAACACACCAATTCATATATATAAGGTAACAATTGAACTTCCTAAAATTTTAATTGTTTTTAATCATTTACAAAATGTTTTCCATCATTTTATTGAAAAAGATTTAATTATATATTTATTAAAGGACAATTTTTTAAATTGGGATTTTTATGTGATTAAATATTTGATTTCTTTTAAAAAATTTAGAATACTTTTTGAAAACAACCACACTAAACAAAACTTATTTAAAAATAAAGAAACAAATTCAAATTATTTAATATCTCCAAAGGTAAAAAGTTATATAGATAAATTAAATAAAAATAAATCATTCTTATTTATAAATACAGATAAAGAAAATAAAAACTCTATATATATAATTCATCCTTTAAAAATGGAATTAACAGAAGAAATAAAAGATAAAATATTTACATTTACTTTAAATCAAATGGAAATATTATCTAATATTTCATTATATGAAAATTTAAATGATTTTTTACAAAAATTATTATGTTTAAATACAGAGACACAAAAATATTTTTTGAATTATGATTTCTTTCAAAATTTAAATAAAAAAGAATTTTTTTCAATTCTTTCAAATAACATAATAAAAAAAAGAAGAGAACCAATTCATAGAAAGACAAATAGACATTCGACAAAAACATTATTTTCAATATATCAAAATTCAAATAATACTATTAAAGAACACAAAAAATTAACTGGAAGAAATTTTTATATATTTAAAGAACCTCCAAAAAAATTAAATATAAATGAAAAAGTAAATTTTACTCTTCAAAATCCTATTATTGAAAAAATAGAAATTATTCAAAATGAAATAGTAAGTAATTATAATAAAGATGAAATATATGAAATTAAAATTGAGAATTTTAAAATATTATTTGATTGTGAAAAAGAATTTCTTCCTCAGAAATTATTCAAAAATTATCATATAATTGAAAAAAAAGTGATTGATAATGAAAATCATATAAATAAAACTGCTAAACCAAGAAAAAGTTTTATGAAAAAAAGTTTTACAAGAACATCAATTAAAAATATTAGATTTTCTGAAGAAATAGAAAAAATTAATGTTAAAATGAAAGATAAACTAACACCAAGAGAGATTAAACAATTTGATTTATCTATTGACAAAGAATAACAATTTTTTTTTACAAATAATATATTTTATAAATAATATTATAATATTTTTAATAAATTAAATTTTTAATTTTTAATCTACTTTCATATTTTTTTATATTACCATAAAACTTTTAAATCTCTTTAAATAATTTATATATTTTTAATGTGGTTTAAAAATTAACTTTTATTTCATAATTATTAATTAGTTCACTAAATATATTTTAAAATATGAAAATATTAATTTAATCAATGAGAAAGGGGAATTTTTCATCAAATAAAACAAATATGATTATTATTAAAATTTGAAATAAATATTATTTATAAAAAATAAAATATTCCCTCAAAGTAAGAAAATGAATATTATATTAAAAATTTATAAATTTTAATAAGGTCGATAACTATCATTAGGATAATTTTTATTTTTTTCTTTTTTATTATCATATAATTTTATATTATCTTTTTTATCAACTAGATCAGAGGATACTTCTATTTCATTAGAAGATAAATTATTACTTTTATTATTCTTTAATATTACATCATTATTATTATTTATATTTTTTTTTTCAAAAGAATTATCAATTTCTTTTGGAAATAAACTTAATTTTTCATTATTTCCATTATAAATATTTAATTTCGACATATCTTTATCATTTAAATCAAATAATTTATATTGAAAATAATTATAAAATGATGAATTTAAAAAATTATTATTATTAAAGTAATTTTGATATTCTTTTCCTTGGAAATTTAGATTTCTATTTTTTTGATTATCTATTAATTCTTTGTTTTTTTTCTGATTTTTTTGTGGAATGTTATTATTAAACAATAAAGAATTTTCAAATGGAGTTTTATTTTTTACATATGAATTATAATTATTCATATTATCTATTTTTTTACCAACAGAATTATAATCTGATTTAGTTGAATTTCCATTAATTTCATTGAATAATTTAATTTGTTCTTTAGGAATATAATTTTGATTAAAAAGTAAATTTTTATTATTTATATAAAAATCATTATTAATATTATTACATCCTAAAGATTCATTAAAAAAAATATGATTATCAAAAGAATTATAATTAGTAAAATTTTGATTTAAATCTTGAAATAAATCATTATTATAATTAAATTTAGGGAAAGATTGATTATCATCAAGCATTTTCATATTTTTAATTTTAGGTTGAGCTCTCTTACATTCAACCCATTTTCCATATAAAAAATGACAATTACTATAATACATAATTTTATCAATAGTTTCTTTATTAGAAAAAATAATAAAACCAAATCCTCTTGATTTACCAGTTATTTTATCAGTCATTATTATTCCTTTTTCTACTTCACCAAATTGACTAAAATATTTAATTAAATTTTCTGTTGTTAATGAAGGGTGTAATCCACCTACAAACATTTTTCTAAGATTAATTGGTGTATTATTATTATTTGAATTTGAAGAAGAAAATGAATTGTTTATTATGTTTTTATTCTCATTTAATTTGTGCAATAATTTTTCTTTTGGAATTGCTAATTTACAATCTAATTTTTTTCCAATAATATAATTTTGATTTTTTAATATTTCATTTACCATATTTGAATTTTCTAAAGTTATGAAACCAAATCCTCTTGGATGATCTATATATTAATGATATATTTTTTTACTTGTTTCTTTATCTAACATTATTACACAATCTAAAATTGGACAATATTTTTTTTCAAAATAATTTCTTAATTCATCTAATTTTTTAATTATTTTTAATATTTTACTTTCTGTTATTTCTTTTGGTATTCCACCAATAAATATTTTATTCCTATTTTTTTATTAAATAAATTGATTTTACCTTAATGAGGTTTTGGACATTCCTTTTTATATATTTATAAAAGTATTAATAAAAAATGATATAAATAAAATTACGTAAAAATATTTATTTCATTTATAGTTTAAAATTTTTTTTGAAAATTTTAATTATTTATTTTTATATATAATACATTTGTTTTAAATATATAAGCAAAAACAATGATTCAAATAAATATTATTAATCAAATAATTTCAAATATTAAATTATAAAACGAAGAAAAGAAAAAATAAAATAAAAAAAAATTAAAAACAACAACATAAAAATTCCTATTCCTTTTATATTATTTAAAATATGTATTTCTATTATAAAAAATCCATAAAAAAAAAACAAAACAAAACAAAATTAACCAAAAAAAATAAAAAAAAACCTATTTTCCATTTTATTCCTTAACAAATTTTTTATATTTTTCAATATTTCTTTGTAAAAGAGGTTCAATAGGTCCAAGTAATCTTTTAAAGCTATTTCTATCAAGAGAAATGATTTTACAAACATCACTAACTACTTCAATATTAGCATATCTAGGTTCACCTTTGATTAAAGCTCTTTCCCCAAAATATTCTCCAGGACCATATCTTTTAATTTCTTGAGCAGCTTTTCCAGCTTCTAAAGTTTTAGTAGCAATACATTCTCCTTCTTCTAAAATATAAAAAACATCACCACTTTCTCCTTCTTTAATAATATATTCTCCTTTTTTATAAACATTACCTTTTAATGCATCAGAAATTTGTCCCAATTCATATGAATCAATTGTACTTAAAATATCAACTTTTTTTAAGAAAGATTCATATTTTTCTCTTTTTTTCTGTGCAGCATCTTTAACAATATTATTAAAAGTTTCTCTATCAAGAACCCATAAAATACAATCAGTTTTAGCTTTTATTGTAGCTGCTCTTGGTGCATTATATAATAAAGCTAATTCACCAAATGATTCTCCTGGAATATAAGTTTTTAAATATTTTTCTTCTCCATCAGCAGTAAAATGTTTTGTACAATCTAAATTTCCTTCTTCTACAACATATAAACAATCACCACTTTCACCTTGTGTTATTACATTCTCTTCTGGTTTATAATGCTTTTCATCCATTGCTCCTATTACTATTTCTAATTCATTTGGTTCTAAATTTGAAAATAAAAATGAATTCACTATTCTTGCTTTTATCTTATTTATTTGTTCTTCTGTTTTTTCTATAACTCTTGGTTTGAAATCTTCTTTCTTATTAAATTCACCATATGCTTCTGCTGAAACTCCTGTTCTTTTATTTTTTGATTTTTGACCTTGTCTTTTTTTTATTTCTTCATCTGCCATTTTATTATCTTCTGATTCTGAATCATTGGAAATTGAATTTATTTCACTTTCTTCATTTTTTTCTTCATCTGAATGAACTTCTAATATTGCTGATTCTAATTCACGATATTTTTTCACTTCGTTTCTTAAGTTCTCTAATTCTTTCTTCTCTTCTCTTGTTAATCCTGATGATGTGTAACCTCCTTTCTTTTGAAGGTAGTCTATCATGTATAATGGCTAATTTTTTTATATTTTTTAGTTATTTATTTTTACCACGTTTTTTGGCTGGTCTTTCATTAAGTGATATGCTAAACGTTCCAAGATTGGACGTATTTTTTTCTCTATTTGAGAAGATGTCTCTACTTTTTCTGACATTTTTTTTATTTTATATATTTTGAGCTTTTTATATTTTTTTTATTTATTTTTATTTAGTTTTTTTTGTACTTTTTATTGTTCTGTTTTTATTTATTTTAATTTATTTTGTAATTTTAGTTCAATTAATAGGTAAAATATTTTTTTCAAATGTTTCTCAAGTTGAATTTATATAATTTTTCCTTCTTGTTATTAATAAATTCAAAAATATTAAATAATTATAAAAAAATCTAAAATAAAATTAAATAAAGAAAAAAAGATTTTAATCTAATTAATTTATTATTATTTTTATTCATAAATAAAAAGAAAGAGAAATTTTTTATTTCTTCCTGAAAAACTTTTTATGAAAATAAAGAAATAAATCAAAGAAGAATAATAATAAAATATCATCAAATAAAATTATTATTAAGATATGGTATAATTGACAATATTAATAAATAAAATATTCAAAATAAAATGTTAAATTTAATTTTCATTAAAATTACTTATTGTCTAAATAAAAAAGTTTTATCAAATTTTTTCTTATTTTTACTATTAAATCTTTCTTTTTATTTATTCCTGCACAGAAACTAATCCTTTGAGAAAATTTATTTTTTCAAATATTTATTCATCTTTATTTCATTTTCTTTATCGTATTTTATTTTTATTTATGTTTATTCTTTTGTATTTTAACTTAATTTTTACATAATTAACTTGAGAAAAATTTTTATTCTTTATATATAAAACCTAATTTATTTACAAACTGAACTCAAAAAAAAATAAATTTTATTTCAAATTTATATTATATTACAACATTTACAAATAATTTTTTTCCCTGTCACTTCACTCATATCACAATTATATTTTTTCCAATTTTCAATTTGAATTATATCAATTTCATCATTTATTTTAACATACTTTTTTCCTAATATATTTTTTGAATTCTCATTTTTAGATATTATATTATTTATACTATTTTTATTTTTATTATTTCTTAATTCTTCATTATTTTTTCCATTTTGTATTTGATTATTTTTTTTACTTGCTTTTGTATTTGATTTTCTTATTTTATTTTGATTTTGAAAATTTAATTCTATATTATTTAATGATATATCTTCTTTTTCATTTTGAAAGTAATTTGATTTTATAGGTAAATTACTATTTATTATATGTGAATTAAATAAATTTTTGTTTGTACTTTTTTCTATTGAAGAAGTCATATTTTTTTTTATATTTATTTTAATTATTTTTCTATTTAATTTATTTAGAAGATTAATGAAATAATTATAGAAAATAAAATAATTAAATTAATTAGGTTTAATCATAATTTAGATTTTCATTTCTGATATGATTAAGTTGAAATAATGAAAATTCATTATAAAATTTTTTTATTGTTTTAGAATTAAAACTAAGGAATTAGATTTTTATTTAAAATTATTATAGTTATTTTTTAGAATTTTGAAAATTTAATTAAAATATATTCATATTTTATAGATATAAAACCAATTTTTAATTAAATAATTTTTAAATTATTTAGGATTCATATTTAAAATACCAAAAGCTTGAGTTAAAATAGAATCTCCTTTATTATTAATATTATAATTAACATTAAAAGCATAACTTTCAAAAAATCTATCTTTTTTCATTAAAGCATTAAAATAAAAATCAGGCTCAATACATCTTGCACTTTTAGTTCCAGTTCTTAAACCCATTTGATTCGAAATATTATATATTGCATTTATTTTTTTTTCATTTCCTTCTATAATAGAAATAATTAAATTTTTTTCTAAAGTATCATTTAACATATTTTTTATTCCTGGTCTTTGATATTTATATATATCTGAAACAAAGTAATCTAAATATTTATATAACTCATAATTTAAAATTGATTCAATTGAAAATATTTTTCTCAATATTTCTTCTTCATTATTAAAATAATAATCAAAAACAGCTAAAACACTTTTTATCATTTTTTTTTCAAACATATCTAAAAGAGAAGATAAACCTTGAATATTATATTCTTTAACAAAAGTTATTATATGAAAAATTACATGATTTATTTCTTTGATTTGAATTTTTCCATCATTTGAACTTGTAGCAATATAATTATTATATATTCCTAATATTTTTGTTTGAAAATGTTTTTTTGGTTCCATTATATCATTTTCAGTTTCTTTTGAAATTTGTGATATTTTAATATGATAATGATTGCTTTCTTCAGATAAATTATATATTTTATAAGGAAAACCATTTTTTTCATTTAATAAAACAAAATAAAAACCATATTCAGTTAAATAAACAAAAACAAAATTTTCATAAATTAAACCATCTAATACTTTATCATAGTAAGTTTCAATTTTTTCATATTTTGATTTTTTATCATTTAAATAATAAGAAACATATTTATCATTATAGCAAATAATCATATAAGATAAATCTTCTGAATTATATATATTTAAAGGTTCTTGTTCAATTTCTAAACCTAATTTTGCACTATTTTCCCAATCATGAAAAATAATTTTTATATTTTTTGACATATAATAAGTATAATCGGTTAATAAAGTTGTTTTTAAACTTTTATTTTGTTGATTTGAATTAATAAAAACTCCTATAAAAGGTCCTCCAAATAATTTATGTGATGGTAAATTACTTTCTTTATATAATAAATTAGTTTTTTCTTTTCTTATATTTATTACATTTAATTCAAAAGATGAATTTAATTTATTTGATTGATTATATTTTAAAAATGAAACTGAGTTTTTTTTTATTATTGCATATGAATTTTTAAAGGGACACCAAATTAATGATATTGCATTATCTGATTTAATTTCTTTAAAAGATAAATGGAAATTTTCATTTACATGAATTCTATAAATTTTATAAGTATTATTACAACTATCTAAACAACTCATATATTTATTATTATATGATATTCCTATTTCAAATCTATTATTTAAATTTTCATTAAAATCATTATATAAACTATCTCTTTTCATATCTAAAGTTGAATAACAATCAAATAGTTTAGATGAGTCCTTTTTTTTAAATAAATTTTCTTTTATTTTGTTTTCAAAAAAAGAATAAAAATATAATGAATCTTTATCACTAATTTCATTTAATGGAATAATAGGAATAACAGAAGCTTTTAAAGAAGAATCAATTTTATAAATAATTACTCCTCTACTTGAAGCTATTACTAAATATTCATTTATATTTAAAAGAAATTTAATATCATATATTATTGTTTCTTTTTCATTACAACCATCAAAAATTGAATTTTCGATATTAAAATAATAAGAAAAATATAAATTATTATTTTTAGAATCAATTTTATATTTTTTATTTTCTTTACAATTTTTCAAATTCAAAATTTGGATAAAGTTACTTTTTCCATAAACAATTATAGAATAATTATTAAATATAGGACTTAAGTTTAAAGTTGCTCCTTTAAATTTAACATCTTTAACAAATTCAAAATTAGGAATTTTAAAACCGATATTTAAATTATCTAAATCATTAATATTAATTTGATCTTTACTAACAGTTAAAATTTTATTAATTTCAGGATTATAATCAATACAATTAACTTTAGAGCCATGATCAAAAAAATTATCTCTTGTATATTCAAAAGTTCCGATATCTTTTTTAATATCAATTTTAAATATAGTTCCAACTTTATTAACACATATTAAATAATTATTGCCTTTATTATCAGTTATAATTGAAAAATTTACACAAGGTTTTCCATTTAAATTTTTATTAGGTAAATCACTTTCTAATAACCAATGTTTTAAATTCCATTTATGTAAACTTCCATCTTCAGTTAATATTACTGCATAATTATATGAATAAATATCACATTTAATAAAATCTTTATCATTTATTATTTTTTTATGAATCATTCTAACGAAATTTTGAAGCATATATGAATAGAAAAATATATATTTATTTGTTGTTATTATTATCAAATATGGAATTAATGTTATTGGAATTCCTTTTATTCTTAAATTTTCTGTTAAATCATTGTAATTTTCTATTTTTAATTTTTCACAATTAAAAAATTGGATGTTTTGAATTTTCACTGATTCTGAAAAATAATATTGAAGAGAAAATGACCTTATTGGTCTTTTTTTATTTATATCATATATTACTATATTATTATCTTTATCTGCATATAATATAAAAGGAAGTGTTCTATGAACATCTAAATGTTTTATTTTACGATTTGATTTTAAAAACAAATAAAAAGTTAAAGGCTCAACAAATAAATTATTTTCACTCATTATTTACTTTATAAAAAATAATAAAAATATTTTAATAAATTCAAAAAAAGTGATTTATTTGAAAAAAAAATTAAATTAAATGAAAAATTTATATATAACAAATATATAAAAAGAATAAATAACATCATTTAAAAAAAAATAAAAAAAAAAAAAAAAATGCTAAAACAAAAATCAAAATTAGATCTAAAAATAATAATAGTAGGAAAATATAATACAGGAAAAACATCATTTTGTAGAATGTGGTTAAAAAATGAATTTCCAGATGAATATAAAGCAACAATAAACACAGATTTTAATTTTAAAATGAAAGAATATAAAGGATATAATTATAAAACTCAAATATGGGATATTGGAGGACAAGATAGATATATTGGAATGACAAAAATATTATCGAAAAACGCTCATGGATGTATAATATTTTCAGATATAACTGATAAAAGATCTTTAGATGAGTAAATTATATAAATTTATTTTTTAAATAGAACTTTAAAATGGAAAAAAGCAATTGATGAGAATGCAAGATTTAAAGATAATACTTTTTTACCTTGTGTTTTAGTTCAAAATAAAATTGATTTAGTTGATAAAAATGAAGTTAAAGATGATAAAAGTTTTATTATTTTTGCTAATAAGAATAAATTTATTAAATGCTTTAGAACAAGTGTTAAAATGAATATTAATGTTAATGAAACTATGGATTTTTTAATTGGTTATATTGTTGATAAATTAAATGAAATTAAAGATAATAAGAATGAAAAAGATTTGGATAATAATAATAAACAAATTATTTTAAGCAATCAAAATGAAGAAAAAGTTAAAAATGCAATGAAAAAATTAAGTGAATCTAATTGTTGTGAAAATATAAAAAATTTGGATTTGGAAAATAAAAATAATTCTAATGAAAATATTAGTAATAATTCTTATTCTACTAATGTTAATAGTGAAGAAGAAAAAAAAGAAAATGAATAAATTAATGTTTCAATTTTTTAATTTTAGAAGTATTAAAAATAATAAAGATATGTTTAATAATTTTATATGAAAAATAAATAAATAACTATAGTAGTTTTATTTTATTTTTATTATTATGAATTATGGGTTTAAAATTAATTTATTTGAACAAAAATAAAAAAATGTCATTTTATTTGACTAATGTAAATATAATAGAAAAGAAAAAAAATATAGAAGAAAAAAAGAATGAAAGAAATAAAATAGAATTAAATCAAATAAAAAATAACACAGAAAAAAAAATAAATGTAAAAGAACAAAAAAAAGAAAAAAAAAATATAAAAAAAGAAAAGCAACAATCTAGAAATATATATAAAAAAAAGGAATTAAATTTCAATGATGAAATTAAATATGATTATTTTACATTTTTAGTTGAAAAGAATATTAAATATGCAAATATGGATAAAATTGAAGATTTTTATTTAAAAGAAATAAATAAAAAGAAGAAAATATATAATGACAATTTAAATTTAATTAAAAAAAAGAAAAATGAAACAAGAGAATTTATAGAAAATACAAATAATTTAATAGTTAATAATTATACAATTTATGTTGATTCAACTGATTTTTATGATAAATTCATTGATCTTTTAAAAGAAAAAATTAAAATTAAAGAAAATGATTTAATTGTTTATAAACATATGAAAAAAAGATTAAATGATTCAAACACAAAAATTATTAATAGAATTCATAATGAATTAATATATGAAGAAATAATGTCGGGTCAATTTTCCCAATATCAAATAATTCAAAATCATGCTATCTTTCAATTAAAAACTGATAAAAAAAAATTAAATAGAATTAAATATATTTACCAAAAAAAAAAAGTTGAACAAAAAAAAGAATTATTTGATAAAATTGAAAAGATAAATAATTTAAATGATGATATAAAAAATTTAAATGATGAAGAAGATGAATATAAAAAATATTTAAAACAATTAAGAAACAAAACCAATAAAATTAAAGAATATATTATAAATATAAATGATTATAATAAAAGACTTTTTTATGATAATAAAACAACAATGAAAGAATATCTTAATATAAAATTTAAATTAGATAAAATATTTTATTCTTTAAAAATAAAAAAATTAGAAAATTTGATTATAAATTATAATAATCACTATGAAAAATTATATCAATTTCATCAAAAATTTTATTACATAAATAATGAAATTGTAGATTTAAATATAGAATATTCAAAATTAGATAAACAATTAATTGAAATTAAAAATGATATATTTCTTAAAGAAAAAAATAATGAATATGATAATTTAGAAGAAAATAAAAAAACAAAAAGATTTATATTATTATCAAAAAAAGAACAAGATAAAATAAAGGAAGTAATAAAAAAAAAAAATATAATATTAAATTTAATATCAAATTTCTTATTAAATCAAATAAAAAAATTATCAAAAAATATTCCAAGAATTAATTCTGTTATTTCAAATGATGTTACACAATTTATAAAAAAAGAAAAAGATTTTTCAATTAATTTAGATAATCAAAATTTAAATGATTGTTTAAAAAAATTGTGTCATTTTTTTTTTCAATTTTCAAATTCAATTGCTTTTATTATTCTTTCATCTTTTTCTTTTGGAATAAATACTCATTCAATTTCTCAACCTCCATTTAATATTATTAATTTAAGAAAAAAAAGTATTTTAACAAATAAAAAATCAATAAACGATTTTTCTAATTTAACTGAAAAAGATTTTGTGAAAGAAAATAATAAAATAAAAGTAAATTTTTTAAAGAAAAATAATTCTCAGAAAAATTTAAATATTCCAAAAGATAATATTACTGAAAATGAAATGATTCAAAATTTTATTCAATTCTTAAAAAAAAAAAATAATTTTAGGAAATATAATTATAATAAACAAAAAGAATTAAGTACTGATTTAGAAACCAAACAATATTTTATTGAAAAAAATTATTATAAGTTAAATTCGTTTATTAGAAAATATGAAAATGAATTAGTTGAAAAGATGAATAAAAGTCGAAATAAAAATAATGAAAATAAAAATAGAAAAACAATAAAAAGTCAAAATAAAACAAAAAAAAATATAACAGAAAATTTTTCTCAATCTTATCCTTATTTAGATGAAAATATGGAAATTGATTTTGAAGATGATAATGATGATAGTATTGAAAAATCAAAAATAAAAAAAAAAAATATACTTTCTTTAAGTAAATGGAATAATAAAGATAAAAACAATATTTTTTTAAGAATTGATGATTTAAGAAATTTAAATTCTTCATTTTTTAAAAGAATAATTGGAGGAAAAAATCAAAATAAAAATAATTTAACTTATGATATTGAATTACAAGCAAAATATTATGAATATTTAAAAAAAGAAAAAGAAGAAAAAAAAAAAAAAAAAATTCAATTTGATTGTTTGAGACAACATAAACATAAAACAATAAGAATAAAAATGCCAAAAACTTTTAATAATGAAAATATATTTGATAAAAAAAAGAAACTAATAAGATGTGAAAGTATGATGTTACCATGTTTAAAAAAATTTCTTTTTGATAATGAGCATAATAATAATGATAATAATATTAATAATAATAATATTTATGATTATTATAATAAGAATAAACAATCTCCAATCAATAAGAAAAAATTAACAAGAATCAAACTCTCTAATAATAGTCAAATGAAAAAAAATAAATTTTTTGGACGTTCTTTTTATAGAAAAAGAAATTACTATAATTCAAATAATTTTATATCAAATAAAACTACTATTAATTTAAATAATGGTATTTTTTATATAAATAGAAAAAGTAATTCTTTAGAAAAAATAAACAGGCCTTTAAATTTATAATATTTTTTTGTTAATATATAATTAGATTTTTTAAATAGTAAAAATAGATTTTTGAAGGAAAAAGAAATTCAAAATAAAATAATAAATCTTTATAAATTAATTTTCTTGAATTATATAGTTCTGTTCAAGTGTAGAAATTTAATACATCATTCAATTATTAAAATTATACTCTTTTGTTAAATTTTTTTATCATTTACATTCAATAATTTTCTTAAATATCAATATAAATATTATTTACAATTTTTTATTTTTCATTAATTGATATAAAAGAATATTGTAAATCTTCATATAAATATATTTTATATTACCTGGGGATTTTCCTAAAAAAATAACTTCTGAAGTAGATAATAGAATAAATATGTATATTTAAATTTTAGTGATCTTTTTTATTGTCATTTCTACCAAATATAATAAATCATTTAGACTGTATAAATTGTCTAAATTAAATTTATTTTTTATAAAATCTAAATTATATTTTCTTTTCTTAAACAATAAAAAAAAACAAATATTTATTTTCATATTAACTTAAATTGTTTAAAATGTAAATAAATTTTTCCTTCTCATATTTTATATGTTCTTCCTTTGATTATTTTTTTTATTATATTTTAAATTTTCTGATTACTCCTTTTTTTTTCTGTTTTGTGTTTATTAATAATGTTATAGATTTTCAATTTTTCATTTCTGAATCTCTTTCATTTCTTTATTTTTGCAACCAAAAGCGAATAATTAGTATTTAATTCCTTTATATTATTTTCTAAGTTTTTTATTTTTATTTTTAATTCTTGATTTTCTTTATTTAATTTTAAATTGTTTTCTGTGATTTCATTATAATTGTTCATTAATTCACCAGAATATCCTGTTTTTTTAAAAAATTCATTTTCTTGATTTAATTTATTATTTTCTTCAATTAAATTATTTTTTTTTGTCAAATAAAAATAAAAAGATTGTTTTTTCAAATTTTGAAAACAAGCAAAATTATTGTTACAATTAGAACAAATGTTTAAATTACATTTATCACAAAGATAAAAATCATCATTTTTTTCTTCTTCGCAAAAAGTACATTTTAAATTAATATTATTTTCTTTTTTTAAACAATGTTCATGAATAATATATTCATGGGGAATATATTTAAAAAAGCAAATAAAACAAATATCAATATCATGTTTATCACAACACATTGAGAAACTTTTTTTATTTTTACTTTTACACATATCACATTTAAAACTTCGTTTAGTTAATATTAATTGACAAGAATGAAAATCAAAATTTTGTTTTATCAAATTTAATACTTTTAAACATGGTTGACATATATATAAATCACATTGAAAACAAAAATAATATATTAAATGTTCCGATAATTTACATTCTTTTTTGCATATTGTACATTTGAAATCTTTTATTGCTTTTACTTTTAATAAGATATGTTCATGAAAATTTTCTGATGATTCCACCCTTTCCATCTTTCTTTTTTTTTTAAAAAAAGGTTTTATGGTGATTTAAATAATTATAATTTGAATTATTATTTTTTAATTAATTAAAATAATATTTATTTGAATGTTGTTATATTTTATTTTTCAAATAAAGTTTCTCTATTTTTTATGTAATAATAATAAAATAAATTTTATATTTAATTCTATTTATTATTGTTATTATTTATAAATTTTTTATTTATTTGTTTCTATCATTTGAAAAGGTTTAATTTTATTTTTTTTTATTTGTTTTGATATTGGAAATTTTTTTTTCTCTTGGATATTATTTAAAGAATATTTTGGTAAACTCGAATTTTTATGATTTTTAATTTGTTGATTTTTCTTAATTTTTATATCTGAATTATTTATATTGTTTTTATCTATTTCATTATTTACTATTTTTTTTTCTGATGAAGATGATTTATTTTCTTTTGAAGTAAAATTATTATTTTTATTTACCATTAATGTAGTTAATTTCAAAATATTATTTCCTAAATGTTTTCTAATTAATTTTAAAATAAAATCTTTTTGTTTTTGATTTAACAAATCAAAAGATTTATTTTTGAATTTAAATAAATATTTTAAACGTTCATTTAGGAAATTTTTTCTTTTTTTGAATTTATTATCTTTTGATAAATTATTATATAAATTTTGCCAAATATTCATTTCTTGATTTAAATTATTAATTTTATGATTATAATCACTATAACCATATTCCATAAAAATTAATTCATCAGATAATCTTTCTTTTTCTCTTATTATTCCTAATTTACATTTTTTTTTTTTTAATTGCACTATTTTATCAGAATAATTCTTTATATAATTAGTAAATAATTTATTTTGTTTATTTAATTCAATCCACATAAAATAATATAATTTAAACAATTTAAATATTTTCTTTATAAATTCCTTATATTCAATATTATTATTAGTTTTAATTCTTTTAAAATTTGGAATTTGACATTTATTTTTCAAAGAAATAAAATTTTCAAAATAAAATTCAAAATTTAAATTTTTAAAAGAATTTTCAATTTCTTTATCATCAGAATAATTTAATTTAAGATTTTTTTCTAATTGTTCAATTTCATTTTGAAAAATAAATCTTTTAGTGTTATTTAATTGAATATAACTATATTCATTATTAGAATCATTTGATAAAGTTATGATATCATTAATTAACATAGAATCATTTTCAATTGAATTTTGAACTGATTTATTAAATAATTTCATTTGTTCTTTATTATAAATATTTGATACTTTATTCATAGATAAATTTTTTTTATGATTATAATTATTGATTTTTTTAGAATCTTCATTAAAATCCATTGATCTATTAATTTTTCTTTTTACTTTAGAACTTTTAACAATATATTTATTATAATTTGTTATTGAATTTTGTTCTATAACTTTAACGATTTGACATTTAACTTTTATTTTTATTTCAGAAGGCTTATTTAAATTTATTTCAAGATTATCTTTTGATGATTTTTGACATTTAATTGTTATCCATTTTGTTTCATTAGTTATATTTATTTTTCCTATTCCTAAAAAAACTTTTCCTTGAAATAAACCAAATTTTAAAATTGAATTTGGAATTTGAAAGTTAAAACTTTTTTTTGAGTTGACTGATGAAAATAAATTTATTGATATATTTAAATTATTTCCTATTAAATTCATATGTAGATCTCCTTTATATATTATTCCTTTTGAAGTTGTTGCTTTTATTTCTAAAAATTTTAGTTCAACCTCCATTTTTTAATTTAAACATAATAATTATTAATATTATTAAAAAAATTAGATTTAATATTTTCAATTAATATCAATTTAAATTTATTATTATAATAATAATTATCTATTTAAAATTATAATTTTTAAAAACATCAGAAATTGAATTTCCAAATTTATATAATTTTGATTTAACTGAATCTAAAATACCTTCATTATTATTATAATCAGTATTATTATTTGTATTTATTTCATTATAATTGGAAATGTGTTGTTGATTATTATTATTATTTTGATTGTTATTAAAATTATCATTTTTAGAAATATTATTATTATTATTAAGATAATAATTATAACGTTCATAATTATTATTATTATTATCACCATAAAATTTTTCTTTAATATATCCATAACTTTCAATACTTTTTTCTTTAATGTTACTTCCAAAATTAATTAAATTATTTTTAATCCTTTCAATACTAATAGAATAATCATAATTAGAATTATTATTATCTTCTTGAAGAATTAAATTTTCATTTATATTATATTTTCTTTTATTACCATTAAAAGCACTAATAAAAGGTTCTACTTTTTTATTTTTCATTAATTGATTATATCTATATAAAGTTTGTTCCATATCATTTTTTATTGTAATCATATCATCAGAACCTTTATTATTATTTAACATTGTAAATTTTGTTATTAAATTTTCCATTGGTAACAAATTATCTATTATTTCATTTATTCCTTCTTTTAATTTTATTATATTATTTGATAATTTTCCTTCATCAATATATTTATTGTATTTATCTATTTTTATTTCCCAAATATTTTTTATTTTTTCTGGATGATTTAAAATTTCTCCAGTTAAGAAAGTATTATCATTATTTTCATTTTTATTATTTTTGGAATTTTTCTTTTCTTCTTCATAAGGCTTTTTTTGTATATAATTTTTAAAAAGATTATTATTATTTTCAACATTAATTTCAAAATCACTTCCTTTTCCAAAATTAAAATTTCTTTGGTTTGTATAAATATTATTTTCTTGAACTTGATTCTTATTTTCATTATTAATTGAAGTGTTGTTTAAATTGAATTCATTTATTATTTTCAAATCATTTTTATTAATATTATCATCTTGACTCTCATAATTATAAATTCTTGTAAATTCTTCTTTATCAATATATTTATCATAAGTTTTCATTTTATAATCACATTGAGGAAAAACAATTCCATTATTCTTCAAAAAATCATATTTAATTTTAAAATTAGAATTATTCCTATTATCTTTAATTGCCCATTTTTGAATTAAATATATTATTTTAATTTGGATTTGAGTATTACCTTCATTTCCTTTTTTCAATAAAGAAAGAAAAGATTCTAAAAAAATTTCCTCTGAAATAAAATTAATGGTTTTTTCAAAAGAAAAATCAAATAAAAAATCAATAATATCAATTAATAATTCATTATTTATTTTTTTATCTAATTCAGTTTGAACATTATCAATAAAAGTTTTTATATTATCTTCTTTTTTAATATTATTTAATAAATTAGTCCAATCATTTTTATTTGATCCATCACTATTAAGTAATTTCAAAAAACTAGAAATTGTATTTTGACAATTCATCTTCTTAAAAAAATTAAAAATTTAATCCCAAAAAAGCCATAAAAAAATAAATATATAACCTAATAAAATAAATAAGATATATATAGAATTAAAAATGAAAAAATAAATAAAAAAATATAGCAATGAAAAGAATTTATAATATATATGATATTCTTTTTAAATATAAATTTTTCTTTAAAAAATTAAAAAATACTAAAAGTCATTGTCTAGAAAAAAACCTAATTCACCTAAATAAAAAAAAAAATAATAAAAAAAAAATAAAACAAGTCTTAATAAATATATTTAGTCAAATTTTCAAATCCAGTTTTCATTTCATGAGTAAACAAATAATACATTCCATTTTTAACAGATTTTTCAAAATCCCCGATTTTTCCAATATCCTTTCTAACTGAATGTAACTAAATAATAAAAGCCAATAAAAAGTAGAAGAAAAAAAAATAATTAAGAAAGAGACCTATTAAAAAAAAAAATAAAACTTACAACTTGAGCTCTTTGTAACATAAATTTCCAATTTTTTCCATTACATAAATCAATAGGTAATAATCCTCTTTTATCTTTAATAAGTGGATTAGCAACTTCATAAAGTAAAATTTGAGTAGCTTCGAAGCAAGAATTTTCACAAGAAATATGTAAAGGAGTTCTTCCAGCTTGATCAATAGCGTTAATATGTCCTCCTTTAGAAACAATTTTACTAATTATTTCATAAACATTTCTCTTTGCTGCCCAATGTAAAGGTGTTTGATTAAAATTATCAAAATCAAATAGCAAGAAATAGTTGTCATCTATCATTTTATTTATATTTTCTATATCTTTATCTTTTATTGCACATATTAATTTATATGTTCCTTCATTTGAAAATGGTTTTATTAAATTTACTTTCATTTTATAAAATTCTCTTATTGATACTCCTAATCTTTTAAAATGAATTGCTGCTCTTATAAACACTAATTTATATTTTGCTAATATTTTTTGCTTTCTTTCATATTCTTCTTTCTCTTTATTTTCATTTATTATTTTATTCACTTCTTTTTTTAATTGAAAATTATTATTTATTAATTTATGTATCATTTCTATTAATTTTTTATCTTTTTGTAATTCGATTAAATCTTGTGTTGTTTGTAATTTTTCACTGAAATTTTCTTTTTTAATTAAATTAAACCAACTTGAATAGCTAACTCCAATTTCTTTATTAATAGCATTAATATGTTTATTTAATATTTTTTTTTGATATCTAACAACAGGATAATATGCATTTCTTAATACTTCATCAGGTGTTTTTGATTGTTTAAAATTATATTCTTTTGGAAGAATATTTTTTACTATTTTTTTTGGAGAAATTATTGGATAAGTTATTGGACTTATTAATTTATTTTTTAATTTTTCTTCTATTTTTTCTATTTCTTTTTCTGGAACTCCTTTTTTAAAAATATTTATCATTTTATCATTTATTCCTGTGCATTGTTTTAATTTTTTTTTTATATTTATATTTTTATCATATGATATTCTTCTGTTTATTTGAGGAATTGTTTCAGGAACTATTTTTCCAAATGCAATTTTATGAGGATGAAATAATTTATTACTTGAATTTGAATAATTTGTTGATGTTGAATTATGAAGAAGAATTGATTGTCTTGTTATATTTTTATATGTTAATTTTAATTTGTTTGTTTCATTCATTGAATTTTCTTCATCTAATTTATTATATCTTATTGATTTTTTAGATATTGGCATTGACGATGTTCTATTGTGTGTTGCTGTTGAAATATTTGATGTTTCTTTATTGTTTATGTTGCTATTTAATAAAGAGGAATTCGTTTTCATTGTTTGGTTACTTTTTAATATTGATTCATATAACATTGATTGTTTTATTTATTTATTTCATTTATTTATTTTCTTATTATTTTTTAATTTTGAGTTTATTTTTTTTTTGTTTTTATTTGTTTTTTTATATTTTTTTTAATTCATGAATAAAAGAAAATTTATTTTTCGGGTTTTAATTATTTTTTCTTTTGTTAATAATGTGTTAAATATATATGATTCAATTAAGGATATACCAAATAAAAAAAAAGGTTTTCAAAGTTTTAATTTGGGTTTATCTCAAAATTGTAAACCTTTATATTATACTGATATAAATAATGATAAATAGTAAAATAATAAATTTAAATAATATATAGTATTGATATAATTGCAGCTTGTAAAGAAGGAACAATAACAACAATATCATATTATATATATAATGAAGAAAAAGGATTTTTTCAATTATCAAGAATAAATGGAACAGAAAATCTTTCTTTTGAAAATACAGAAATAATAAATTTTATAGCAAATGATTTAAATTTTAATTCTTATTTAGATTATGTAATTACAATTAAAGAAATAAAATCAAGTACTTATACAACATATATATATTTATTTAATACCATATCAAATAAATATGAAAAGAAATATATTATAGAAGATTCAGATAAAAATGTTTTGACAGCAGCAATTGGAAATGATAGGAAATTAAAAGTAATATATTATGATAAATCAGAAAAGAAAAGAAAAGTAATATCATTTGATTCATCTGGAAATATAAATATTGAATATTTTTCAAATTATTTATCTTCAAATAATAATATTTGTGATGGGAATTTAATATATAATAATTATCCTTTTGCATCACCAAATTCAAATGGATTTATTGATATAGATGGAGATTGTTTAAATGATATAATAATAATATCATATGATGGAAAAATAAAAAAAAATGTATTAGAAATATGGAAAGGAGTATTTGAAGATAAAAATATAAAATATTGTTTAAGTAAAAAAAATATATATGAATTAGATAATTCTTTAGGTTTACCTTCATTAGTTGATATAGATAGAAATTCTTTAATTGATATTGTTTTTCCTATTAAAGAAAGTTCTCCTCCAAAAATATTAATTGCTTATAATATTATTTCAATGTCTTATACTTGGACTTCTGATTATTGCAATGATCATAAACCTATATCAATAAATGATAATTCTAATATAAATAAAGTATTTGATGATTTTTATATTGGAATTAATAATAATAATATTGCTACTATTACTATTTATAATAATGATCAATTTACTTTTTATGACAACGATTATTTTCCTTTATTTTTAAAATTTATTGATATTAATCAAGATTCTTATCCTGATTTTATTACTATATTAAAGAATAAATCAACAAATAATAATTTACCAATAATATTTCTTAATCAAAAAATATTATATGATGATAATTATAATGGAGATCAAAGAAGAACATTTTCAAATAGTGAAATATATTCATTTGAAGAATATTCAAACACAATTTCAGTTTCATTTTTTGATTTTGAAGATAATGGTAAAATGGATATAATATTAATAGATTCAAATATAGATTCATTAGGTTTATATAATCAAAATTTATATGATACATACACAATAAAAAGTATATTATTATTTAATTCAAATTGTTTTTATTGTTGTGAATATGGTTCAACTCAAAGATTTATAACAACAAATATAGATGGAACAAGAAGAATGGATTTATCAATTCAATTTCCTCAAAATACAGTTTCTTCATTAAATTTACCTTTTGCTTATCTTGGAATAGGAAGATCAAATAATTATATTGAAAATTTTCAAATAATTTCAGGGAATAAATATAAAAATAGTGATAATAATAAAATTTACACTCCTGTTATTCCTAATTCACAATTGGTTATTTTTCATACTAATATTAATGGAAAAGATAATACTAATTGGAAAGTTGATTTAGTTGTTAAACCTACTAAATATTTATATCAGTTAATCATTGTTATTATTCTTATGATTGCTTTAGGTACTTTTATTGCTTCTTATTTGGAAATGAAAGAAAGAGAAGAAGATAATGAAGAAAATAAAGAAACTTTTGCTCCTTGGTTTGGTTAAGTTTTTAAATTTTATTTTATATAAATATATCTTATAATTAAATATATGAATGAATTTTTGAAGAATTTTTTTCAATCTATTTATATATTATTTATATCCCTTAATTTTATTATTTTTTAAGTTTTTTTATATTTTTTTACGGTCCAACAAATCCCAAATTAAATTTTTGGATTCTTCAGATAGTTGATAATATTCTATTTTAGGATTGATTAATTCTTTAATTGTTTCTTTATCTAAACCAAATTCAATCATATTATCTGCTAAAGGAATTAATTGTGCAAAAATAATCTTATCGAATTTTTGAATATCATCAGTGTAAATAGATTTGTCACATATATTATTATTAATAGATTCAGTAATTCCAACTTGTATAGTATATAAAGTAAAATCATCCCAAAATAATTTTGATTTAAATAAATTATTATTCTTTATTTTATATTGTAAAAATATTTTACTTTTATCATTATTATTATTCATATAATAAGTTTGAGATAAAATAATACAATTTTTAGCACAATTAAAATCAGAATCATCAATAACCTTATTTAACATTGAATTAAATATTTGTCCAATCATATTAAAATTTTTTTCTGGAATAAGAAAAATTCCTTGATTTCTAAATTCATTTAATTTCTGAATAAATATTTCTCTATTATATTTACTTTCCATTAATTTATTTATTTGAATTAATTCATCATCATCAGGTAAATCAAGATTAATTTCTTTATTTGAAAAAGCTAAAATTTTATTTGCAATTTTATTAGTAATTACTTTTTCTTTTTCTATTTTAAGATTATAATTAGGATTTTTTAAAGTTAAATTACTATAAATTATATTTGCAATTTCATAAATATCATTATCATCAATTTCAATTGAAGATAAATCTTTATATAAATCAGAAGAGAAAAGTTGTTGTTTATGTTTTTCAAGTAAAAACATTTTATAAGGTTCTAATTTAGTTTTAGTAAAAGGTTTACTTATAATTTTATTTTTTTCAATTTTTTCATTAAATTTATTTCCTAATTTTAATTCTGCAATTTCTCTTAATTCAACATCTTGAGAAACATAACTCATCTTTGAATAATTTTGAAAATGAATTAAAAAATTTTGTATAGCATCTTTTAATATATCTGCATTAGAACATAAAATAACAATTTTAGTATTTTTAAAACTTTCAATTGAAGATATAAATGATTGTTCTATATTATTTATATTTGGAAGTGATTTTGTATATTTTTCTTCTGCATTTTGCATTTCTATAATTGATTCATCTATTAATTTTTGTTTTTTTTTTATTATTTCTTTTATCATATTCAAATCTTTTAAATGATTTAATTTAATAATTTTTTTTCTTTTTTGATTTTCTATTAATAAATTTTCTGTTTCTTTTGCTTTTAAATAAAATTGCTTTTTTAATAACTCTATATTTTTATTTTTATTTTCTAAATCTGAAAATAAATCTTTATAATCTTGTTCTATTGTTTTTATTATATGATTATTTTCTTCAAAACGAATATTTACTTCATTTATTGATTTTGTTAAAAAATCTGTTAAAAAAGTTAAAGCTCCTATTTTTTCTTTTATTAAACCTGGAATTTGTTTTGTTAATGTAAATAAATCTGATATATCACAATCTTGATTATTTTCATATTTTTGTAAATTATTTGCATATTTTTTTTGTAAATATATTAATTCTTTTAAATAGTCTTTTGTCTTATTATTATAATAATATAGATAATTTATTAAATTTACTTTTACATTTATAATTTCATTATAATATTTTGAAACTATTTTTAAATTTTCTGTTTCATTACATTTAATATTCATTTTTTTAATTTATTTTTTCAAAAAAAATACTTTATAAAAATTCGAATTATTTTTTAATATGTTAACTTCAAATTTATGTGCTATTGGAAAATTAGATATTGATTTAAATTTAACTTTAAGAAAATATGAAGTAGAATATTTTAAATTTGATATTTCTGAATATAATAAAGTTGAAGATTTAAAAAATTTATTTTATCCTGAAGAAAAAGAAAAAAAGACAAATGATAATAATGAAGAAAAAAATGAAGAAGAAAATGAAAAACCAAATATTAATTATTTTGATTATATTTCTCTTTCTTCACAAGATAAATTTACTAATATGTTATTATTTATTAATAGAGCTTTTAAAGAAAAAATATTTGTTGAATTAATTCTTTTAAATAAAATTGAATTTTCAGAAGAAAAAAAATTTGTTAAATTATTGATTGAAAAAATATGTGCTAAAAATTATTTTTTTATTATAGAAAATAAAATATATGATATTCCAGTTAAAATAAATTTTAAAATTCAAATATTAAAAGATGAAAGTGATGAAATAATAGAAAGTAAAATTTTTCAAATGTTTGAAAATAATGAAATTCCTGAAGAAAAGGAAAGAGAAAAAGAAAAAAATTTATTTTATAAATTACATTATAATTTTAATAAAAGTAATTATTTTTTATCAAATTTTGATGATTTAATAAATATTGAAGAAGAATCACCTTATGATATTGCTTTGTTTTATAAATTATTAATTTTAAATTATAATAAATTAAAAATTATTACTAATATTTCAAAAGATTGTGTCAATGAATCAAGTGATTCAGAATTAATTAATTCTTTGAAAAAAATTATAGATTTATCTGATTATATTATAAGTGATAGAAATACTTTAAATAATTTTTATGAGATTTATTTTAGAATTTATAAGAAAGAAACAGAAATAAAAAAAATAAAAAAAAATTTAAAACCAAATTCAGATTACATAATCTTAGATAATGAAAAAAAGAGAAAAAATATAGAAAGAACAACAATATTAATAAATGATTTAGAAAATATAAGAATATATAAACAAGAAGGAATAAAAATGAGAAATATATATGAAGAAGAATTTAATTGTAATGAAATTTATAAAGGGAATAAAAAACAAAATAAAGAAATAATAAATGAAAATTATAATTTTTATTCAAATATATTTATTGGAGCTTTTCTATCAAGATTTTTACATAATAAAACTTTTTTAACTTGTATTAATGCAGGTTGCTTAAGTGTTAAAAATATGATAGAAATATCAAAAAATAAAATTAATTATATAACAGATTTAGATATTTATAATGTAGTAGTCCCAGTAAAAAAAAAGAAAAAAGATAATATTGATAAAGAAAAATTATTATTAGAATTTAAAAAAATAAAAAGAAAAGAAAAAGGATTTAATTTAGATTGTACAAATTTAGGTAAATTTAAAAGTAAAGAATATAATGCTCTTTTAGATGAAAATTGTCAAAGTTATTTTACAAATCCATTTACACAAAATTATTTAAGAAAACAAGGTTTTATTAATAAAAAAGGAATAATTTTAAAAGATCCTGATAAAATAATTAATATTCCTCATATTTCTATGAAAAGATTTTTAAAAACTTCAAATTTAAATTTTAGATTTAAACCTTCTCCTTTAAAAAAATCAAAACAAAATATTTATAGTGATAATGAATTTGATTATGATAATTCCTTTGATAATAAAAAAAAAAAATCTGAAGAAAATGAATATCAAAAACTTAAAGAAGGTTTAAGTAAAAGAAAAAGTCAAAAAAAAATTAAATTACCTCCTATGTTAAAAAGAACTAATTATTCTACTAATAATATTTGTAATGAAAAAAATTATTTAATTAATAAAAATTATAGAATTATTAGAAATACTTATTTTTCTCCTTTAAATTCTAGAAATAAAAAAGAGAAATATTTGAAAAAAGAAACTTTTTTAACAATTTTAGAAAGGTATGAAAATATTAATAGTAATTTAATTAAAACTTATCAAAAATCTTTAAAATAATTATTATTCAATTTAAGTTCTAAAGTATAAATATCATTAACTTTCTGTAAATCAATTAATAATTATTTTATTCTATATTCATTTTAACTAATTTTATTTGTTCAATATTTTCTTATTTCTTATAAAATAATTTCCAATATATTTGTAAATAAATTTATTATGCCAATTTAATTATAAAAAAATTAAAAAAAGAAAAAAAAACCTAAATAAAAACCTAAATAAAAACAATAAAAATAATAAAGAAAAGAAAATAAAAACTTTGATTGATAAAAAAAGAATCACAAGTGATTCTAATTCCAAAATAAGTAGCATTTTTTTTATAAAGACCATTATTAAGAAGGCAAACAGAATTATTATCAGGATTACTAATAAAACAACAAGAAGCATTTTCAATAGAATTACTAAAACAATCATTTTCATTTTGTGGATTAACACCACAAACACTATAAGATTGATTTTGTGGAATATCATTAGGATGAAAACCACAATCTAATTCAACTGCAATATTATCTGGTGATAATCCTATATCCATTGAACTTACAAATGGTGTTATAAATATTTGACTCTTTGGAACTAATACACATAATGTTTCCTCTTTATCCATTAAACTTACATGAGCGAAACAACATATTGAATTTTTACTTGATGATTTTTCACAGTCTGAAAATGATTTTGGATCTTTTACTCCACATGTTTGAAAATTTAATTTCTTTAAATAGAGTAATATTATTATTAATGAATACATTTTTTTATATTTTTTAAATACTTTATTTTTTTTTTAAATTTTAAACAATAATATTTTATGTAATTGAAAAAAACTATATTAATTAATTTTTTTTCAATAAAATTATATTCCAAGTTTACATCTTCGACATAAAGAAAAATCACAAACAGAACAATAATAAGTCATTACATTACTTTTATAATCAATATTACAATTATTACAAATCCAATTTCTTCCTATTGAGCATAAAGTTAAAGGATGTTTATGATAAGGTGAATTAACAATAGAATCTGATTGATTACTTGCTTTTATTTCATTTATAATTTTTTCTATTTCATTATATTTATCTTGTAATTTTGAATATAATTCATTATAAGGAATTTTTTCACAAAATTTTTCATAATGTTCTTTTAAATCATTAAATTTTAAATTATCTTTTCCACATCCATTATGACATTTAAATAATAATTTATTTATTGATTTAATTATTAATGGACTTATAATAAAATTTTGATTACATTTACATGGAGTTTTATTTAAATTAGTTTTAATATAATTTTTAATACAATTACAACATGCTAAATAACCACATTTTGTACAAAGAGATGCTTCTTGAACTATTGACTTACAAATTTTACATGTAACATAATTACTTATTACATTATATATTTCTTTATTTGATATTTCATCTTTTGTAATTTTTAACATTTTTTTTCAAAAATTAAATTATTAAACTTAATTCCTTTAATTTTTTAATAAATAAATGAAATCCAAAAAAAATAAAAATATTAACAATAAAAAAAATAAAAATTAAAAATTTTAAATATTAATCTCTTTAAAAATGTCAAAAAAAAAATTTAAAATTTAATATAAATCTTCCCTAACCAAATCATTAATTTTTTCAAAATATTCAGGTCCAGCATTTAAAACCATTTTATTTCTCATCATTTCATTAATAAAATCATCTCCTTTTAATTCATACCAATTTTTCACAGGAGGTCTAATTCTTTCATATTCTTGTTTTCTTTTTTCAATTAATAAATCTCTTTCTTTATTTCTTAACTCTTCTAACATTTTTCCATAAGCATCAATAGTTAAATTTGTTTGATGAACTGATTCATTGTTATCAAACATTTGAGAATAAGAAGATTTATCTTTTGGATCTTTTAATATATTAAAAATATTTTTTGATTTATTTTTTTTATCATCTATTAATTTTCCAGGAACATAATTTTCTTTAACTTCTTCTTTTAAATTTTCTAATTTCTTATATAAATTTTTTCCATTTTTTGAAATATTAGCTTGATTTTTTAATTGATTTTGTAATTCAAAAATATGATTATGAGTTTCACTAATTAATTCTTCTAAAATTTCTTGTCTTGATTTATTAATTCCACTTTCTTGAACATCATTAGGAGAATAATAAGAAATATATTTTGTATTTAAAATATCATCTGCAATTGCATTTTCACTTTTTGTAAAAGTTTCTGTATGATGTGGTCTTATATACCAATCTTTTTCTTTAGGAGGTTCATTTTCTTTTGTTAATTGATAATAATATTTAACTGGAAATTGAACGTTAAATGCACTAAATCTTTCATCTTGAATAAAATTTTTTGTATCAACTTTTAATTCATTTGTTTTTACTGGAAAATGATTTATTGTCATTGTTAAATCATTGATTACTCCTGTTGATAATAATGGATTATTTATTTCTGGAACTTTGAAATTTTGAGTTTTTGAGAAATTTCCTGTTTTTGATTTTTCCATTGTCATATTTTGAGATTTATTTGGTTTCATTGTTTGTTGATTATTATCAATTTTATAATTAGAATTATTTAATGATACAGTTTGGAAATTTTGATTAATTGGTAAATTTGATTGATATTGATTTGTTATATTTGATTGATTGAATGGTAAATTTGTATTAAATTGTTGAGTATTTAAATTTATATTTGATGAATTTGGAATGTATGATTGTTGAGTTTTATATAAATCTTTTGTTAATGTAAATTCTGGAATATTATTATTTGATTTATTCTGAGATAATGATACTTGAGTTATATTTGGATTTATATTCTGAGATAATGGATTTATATTATTATTTTGAATTGAATATATTGATTGAGTCATTTGACTTTGAGTTGCATTTAAATTTGGATTTGGAAATGTTGTTTGAGTATTTCTTAAATCATTATTATTTGGAATATTAACATTATTTTGAATTGAATAATTACTAGTTTGAGTATTATTCATTATAGAATTAAAATTATTTTGACTTCCACTTAAACTTTGCATTGGATTGAAATTTTGACTTGATTTTAAAATATTTTGAGATTGAGGAAAATTAGGTTTACTTTGTAAATTAGAATTACTTTCATTAACATCTTCAACAATAGGATTAAAAGTATTAGTAGTATCATATAAATTATTTTTAATAGGATTATTATTATTTAAATTTGTATTATTTATATTATTTACATTTCCCATATCAATACTTTGACTTGGATTAAATGTATTTTCCATAGAATTATTATTATTATTAGTAATAATAGTATTATCAACTTTTTTTCTAATTGAAGGAGAAGAAGATTTTTTTTTTTTTTTCATACTTTCTTTTAATGCTTTTTCACCTCTTTTAACATCATCAGATAAATGATGAATTAATTTAGTTATTTCTTTTGCTCTTGTAATATTTTTTTTTAATTTTTCAATATCACCTCCTTTTCCTTTTTCTTGAATAATTTGATCAAATAATTGTCTTAATTCTATTTGTAAACTTGATAATTTTTCTTGAATATTTTTTTGATATTCACCATCAATTTCAGGATAAATTTTAGGATGATTTTTATTTTTTTCATCTAATCTTTTTTTACCTTTTTCTCTTAATTTTCTTTCATATTGAACTTCAAATTTTTTAATTTTCTTTTTTTTTTTCCCAGTTAATTCATCTTCAAATTTAATTAAAGCTTTTTCTAATTGAGAAGCTTCTTTAGCAATTTCATCTATTTTTTTTTTAGAAGGAATTTTCATACTATTAGAAATAAAATAGTCATCAATAGAACTAAAAAATTTTTCACTAGTATTTAAAGTTTTTCTAGCATGAGCAGAAGAAACTTCATTTTTTTTAAAATTACTAAAATTAGGTTTTTCAAAAGAAACATGATTATCTTTATTTTCTTTTCTAGGATCAAAACCTTGTCCAATTAAAATTAAATTATTTTTGCTATCTTTATTAATATTACTATTATTAATATTTTCATTACTTCTTCTTAACTGACCTGGAATAATTGGTGTTAATTCACTTCTGTATATATTTACTTTATCTGGGTATAATATTACTTGTTTCATTTCTTTTTCATGATTCTTTATATTTGTTTCTGTTATTTTTTTCAAAGAAAATGAACTTTTTACTGGATTTATTAATCCTTGAACTACTTGAGAAAATTTCTTTGATTCTGGTAATTCTATATTCTTTAAATAATTTATTTTTATATTCCTATTTTTTTGAGCTGGATCTGAGTTAATATCATATTCTTGCTTTTTAAATATATTTCCTTTTTCTTTTTCAGGGAAATTTAAATTTATTTCTGTTATTTTTGCACTTTTATTTTTCAAATTTTCTCTTTTTGAAAACGAACTTTTTGGTCTTTTAATATTTGATTTTTCTTCTTCAAAATTTATTGTGTTGTAATCTATTTCTTTTTGACTTTTTAAAAATGGAGAATATATATCTCCTAAACTTGCTACACTTATGTTAAAGTTGTTTTCTAGTTTTAATATTTCTTTTGGAGATTTTGGTTGGGTTTGAGTAAAATTTACTCTTGATACTTCCATCTTTTTTTATTATAGGTTTTTTATTTTATTTTTATTTAGGTTATAGTTTTTTATTATTATTAATTTTCAATTTTTATTTTTTTTGAATATATTTACTCATTTTTTGTTAAATTATTAATTAAGAATAAATAAAAAATAATATTGATTTAATTAATTAAGTAATTAAAAAGCATCAAAAATATTTTTTTAATTTCCATTTTTTTCAATATAATCCCAAAGACCTAAATTATATTTATCAGGTTGATTAATAAACTTTTTATAATAACTGAGAGTTCCCTTAACAGGGAAAATTAATTCTAAAGTCCCATGAGGTCTTTCAAATTCACATAAACTTAGTTGAACAGCTTCATCAACATCATCTTTATAAGAAATTTCTTTATCAAGTGGTTCTTGAGTAAAATGATTAAAAGGAATTAAACCCATTAAATTTAATCGATCAGTTTCAACTTTAATTTTATTTCTAACATTGATTTTATTATATAATTCCATAGCAGGTTTAATATTAACTTCAAGTAACCAAGGTTTTAATTTATCATCAAATAAAATATCAAGACCATATCTATGGAAAATATTATTACTTCTTAAATGTTTAAAATCATTTAAATATGTATTTTGCATATCATTAAAATTAGAAATAATAGTTTTAACAGAAATATCTTTAATTTCATTCCACATTTTAGTCCAATTTCCTCCATTTCTTTCAATAAATTTACTTAAAGTTTTAAAAGTCCATTCACTTCCAATTTCAGTATCAAAAGTAACATTAGGATTATAACCAGATTTCCCCATATTTTGATGAACATTAGTTAACATTGAAGTTAATTGTTCAATTTTATCTAATTCACTTTGATATTCTGATGATGCTCTCATTACTTGGCCTTCATCAAATATATATATTTTTAAGGGAAGTACTCCAGTTACTATTACATACATTCTTATATGATATTTTTTATTATATAATAAATGAGGATTTGATATATATCTACTTATAAATGAATATTTTAAAAAGTCATCTCCATTTTTCATTAATTTTATTCCTATTCCTTGTAATCCTTCTGGTGGTTTATATATCCATAAATCATTTTTTGTTTGAGTGTAATTTTTAAATCTTTCTTTTAAAATTTCTTTGTCTTCTGATAATATAAATGATTCAGGAACATATTGGAAATCTTCTGGGAATAATTTTTGCAAATTTCTATATTTAACATACATTAATAATTTATTTCCTAAATTATTTGAATTTAATAATATATTAAATACTTGATATTTACCTAAGGAATTTACTACTTCTTTTATTTTTTCAGGATTGAATAAATATGATAAGAAATTTGACATATAATAATTTGGGTAAAAAGGTATTTTATGAAATTTCATTAATTTATAAAAAGGATGAAAATCTGCAGCTGATGATCTAAAATAAGAATGATAAACAAACATTTCTTTATTTTTGATTGTATATGGTTCAATATTATATTTTCCTATTTCAGGATCAGTAACATTTAAATAAGTGGGATAATAGAAATATAATGTTCTTTGTGGATTTTTACATTTACCGTTTTTTAAAGGAGAAACTAAATATACTGTTTGTTCT
>JAEEGL010881005.1_pt1 | contig 47996 bp, 48 predicted proteins | sample 9134231 | NCBI WGS metagenome assembly JAEEGL01 (sample SAMN16246548, study PRJNA631951) | gut metagenome | biome: gut microbiome; feature: rumen; material: fiber-attached | host: Bos | place: Iran: Karaj | collected 2018-10 | reverse complement strand
TTTCCAACTTCGCTTCCTTCCATATTTAAAACAGATACTTCTGCCATCTGTGTGTTCCTCCTTTCAAATACTACTTACCGGCTTTCACTGATTCTTTAATTGTTACTAAAGACTTCTTAGGTCCCGGTACAGCACCTTTAACTAAGAGTAAGTTCTTTTCAGCATCCACTCTGATAACCTCAAGGTTCTGAGTTGTAACCTTCTTGCCACCCATGTGACCAGGCATCTTCTTACCCTTGAATACTTTACTTGGAGATGAACAAGCACCGTTTGAACCTGCATGTCTATGATACTTAGAACCATGAGCCATAGGTCCTCTGGACTGTCCGTGTCTCTTAATTGCACCCTGGAATCCTTTTCCCTTTGCAATTGCAGTAGTGTCTACCTTATCTCCTGCTTCGAATACATCTACTGTGATTTCATCAGCAACATTGTATTCACCTTCTAACTTGAATTCCTTTAAGTATCTCTTGCAAGGAACTCCAGCCTTAGCAAACATTCCTTTTCTTGGCTTGTTTACTAATTTTTCTCTAATGTCCTGGAATCCAACCTGAACGGCTGCATATCCATCGTTCTCAACAGTTTTAACCTGTGTTACTACACAAGGGCCTGCCTGAAGAACTGTAACCGGTACTAATTCACCGGCTTCGTTGAAAATCTGAGTCATTCCAACTTTTGTAGCTAAAATAGCCTTCTTCATTTTAATTACCTCCTGTTAATCTACAGCGGAACGCTTTTCCGCGTTCATTCTAAAAGAACAGATTATTTGTTCTTCATTTTGATGTCGATATACACACCTGCTGGCATTTCTAATCTTGATAATGCATCTACAGCCTTCTGTGTTGGTGCGATGATATCGATGAGTCTCTTATGAGTTCTCTGTTCAAACTGCTCTCTAGAGTCTTTGTACTTATGTACAGCTCTAAGGATTGTTACAACTTCCTTCTTTGTTGGAAGTGGTACAGGACCGCTAACGTCTGCTCCTGAATTCTTTGCAGTTTCAACAATCTTCTTAGCTGACTGATCTACTAATTTGTGATCGTAAGCTTTTAATGTAATTCTCATTACCTGTGCCATAAAAAAAGCCGCCTCCTTTTCGTACTATTTAGCACGACAAGTGGTGACCGTACAACTTTTCCGTGTGTGTCATAAATCAAAACAACCTTCACACGGTGTTTCCACTCCTTCGGTGGACTATTTAGTGTACAGTGACTTGTCGCCAGTTTCCTAACTTGACATTCGCTCCACGGAAAACCTGCAATTTAATGCAGCAACCTCACGCTTCAACGCTATCAATGTCACAGCACGAATCAGTATACAACATAATTTTCTAAAATGCAAGAGTTTTTTTCAACTTTCCAGTTCAGCCACCAATCGGAACAAAAACACGAAAATTCTGCTCGCAGAAATTTTCGTGTTTTGGGAACGATTGATGCGCGGAGCGCCCCATGAATGAGTAAAACCCAGCTGCGAAGCAGATGGTCAGCGACGCCAGTCGCTGTTTTACGAATTCATGGGGGTGGCTGAACGTTCGTTAGGCACGTTGGTGGCTGAACGTTCGTTAGGCACGTTGGTGGCTGAACGTTCGTTAGACACGCTGGCGGCTGAACGTTCGTTAGGCACGCAGAGTTCTAGTACCCCATTCGTTTAATCAACTCTTCCATCTGTGGTTTATAATCAATTGGCCCCTGCACATAAAAGAATGTATCTTCTACATACGCTGCGTAATAGTAAAAAAGATCGCTACCTCCACTAAACCATGCGTAATTCATTCCTTCTACATAAGTATCTCTTGACGCACGAGAATTTCCTATACTAGGAACATTTGTCATTGATGAATCTTCCTTGGCGTATTCGTATACTTGTTGGGCAGCAATTTCACTGTCTGTTTTAACGAATAAGATATAGGAATTTTCATCTTGTCCTCCCCCATCTTTTCTTCTCGCTAAAGTTGCTTCTAATACAAATGCATTCTTTGAATATGTTTCATATGCATCTTCTGTTTCCAAATCCATTTCTTCTGCTAATGAAACAAACTGTTTCGTAGTGATTGCTTCCTTCTTGAAATCCACCACCCCGTTCAGTTTGTTCCACAATACTACAGCAACTGCTACTACAAGAACCATCATTCCGATCCCAATTGCCGTAACCGCTATTATTGTTTTCTTTTTCTTATCCACACTTATGTTTTCCTTTCACTATTCTCATTTGACTTTTCCTACTATAACATTTATCATCTTAAAAGTGAAGAAACACAAACTATTTATTATAGAAGAAACACATAGGAGGCTATTATGTGGATTGCAGATCATTGGAAAGATTATGAAGTTATTGATACATCATCCGGAGAAAAGTTGGAACGTTGGGGAGACTACCTTCTTGTCCGTCCGGACCCACAGGTTATCTGGAACACCCCAAAACAGTTGAAAGGCTGGAAACGTCCTAACGGACATTATCATAGAAGTAACAAAGGCGGCGGTCAGTGGGAATTCTTTGACCTCCCGGAACAATGGACTATCAACTATATGAACTTAACATTCAATCTGAAACCTTTTAGTTTCAAACATACCGGTCTTTTTCCGGAACAGGCAACCAACTGGGATTGGTTTTCTGAGAAGATTCGAAATGCCGGTCGTCCGGTTAAGGTTCTGAACCTGTTCGCTTATACCGGTGGGGCTACTCTTGCCGCTTTGGAAGCCGGAGCTCACGTCACACACGTAGATGCTTCCAAAGGAATGGTTACTTGGGCAAAAGAAAACGCAGTTTCCTCCGGATTGGCAGACAGACCGGTTCGCTGGTTAGTCGATGACTGCGTGAAATTTGTAGAAAGAGAAATCCGTCGTGGAAACCACTATGACGGAATTATCATGGATCCGCCTTCTTACGGACGCGGACCAAAGGGCGAAACTTGGAAAATCGAAGAAAGCATTTTCCCATTTGTAGAATTGTGTACAAAGATTTTAAGCGACGATCCGTTATTCTTCTTAATCAATTCCTACACAACCGGGTTACAGCCGGCAGTTCTGAACTATATGATTAATACTGCTATCGTTCCAAAATTCGGCGGTAAAGTGGAAGCGGAAGAAATCGGTCTTCCTGTTTCATCCAATGGGTTGGTATTACCTTGCGGTGCTTCCGGACGTTGGAGCAAATAATAACATTAAAAAAGCATTATTCTCAGTAGTATGAGAATAATGCTCTTTTTTTATTCCAAGGTTGCCGATACTTCCAATAACTTCTTATTAATTCGTTCCTGCACCCGGATAAAATACTTTTCTTCTTCCGGTGTCATGTCCCGATTATCTAATTCGTCCATTCCATCTGCAACTTTCTGGTATTGTTCCATCATAGTTCCGTAATCTTCCAGCAATTCCAGATCACTTGGATTATTATTGTAATCTTTCATGAATTCAACGTATTCATCGATATACTTTTCATACTCATCCAAGGTCTTTTTGAAATCATCACTGACTCCGGAAGATTTTTTCTTTTTCTCTTTCTTTTCCTCTTTCTTTTTCTCTTTTTTCTTCTTTTCCTTCTTTTCCTTCCTTTCCTCTACTACTTCTTCCTCATCTTCATCAATATCCTCTGCATACCGACTCTCCTCTTCCATTATCTGTTCCTTTTCTTTCAAAGAGTCCTTTGGAGTATCTGATGAACCACAGTTTCTGAACACAACAACTGCCACGATTAATACTCCCACAAGATAAATTCCTTTCTTTTTCATAGACAACTCCTTTCTTTCAACTTGATAACTGTTGAATTAACCGCTCTGCCTGCTTTATGATTTTTTCAAGTTCCTTCCGTTCTTCTGCCAAGTGTTCAATTTGTTTCTTAATCATGCAAATCACGTCGTCCTTTGATGCCATCATCAGAATTTTTATTTCTTTGATTGTAAATCCCATCTTCTGATAAAATCGGATTCGAGCAATTGTCTCCTGGGTCTCTTTGTCATACAACAGATGTCCGTACTTATTCTTTCCTGTTGCCTTAACTAACCCTGCTAATTCGTACCCCTGAATCACTCGCCTGGTAACATCCAAGTCCTCACATACCTCGCGTAAAGTTTTCTCACTTGCCATACTTCCTCCTTTTCTTAGCGTAAAACTGCACGTTGCGTGCAGTCAAAATTTTTTCCACATTAAAGCCCTTGTTTTTTTCGCGAGGTTTTCGGGCATAAAAAAAACTGTTATGGAAATGATTTTCATCATTCCCATAACAGTTCATCGTTTCATTTCTGTTATACAACAATTTCTTCTATTTGGAATTTTTCATCTTTCTGGTCAGCACAAATTGCCACAACATATCTCGTATCCATCTTAAACTGAATAATCCGTAAATCTTTATGATCTACCAGCATCGGTGTTTTTCCTGTCATATCTACTTCAAAGGAATTCAACGGCTTTCTCAACCCAATTCCCTGATGTTTCAGATACGCTTCCTTAATCGTCCAGATTTCACAAAAACGCTGCTGCTTAACCTGATCATCTTCCAGTTCATTAATATATTCACATTCTTTCGGCAAGAAATTCTTTTCAGCTACACGGTTTCGCACCAGCTTCATACGCTGAACATCCACGCCGATATTGTAATTGGAAACTGCCATCACAACGAAATTTCCCGAATGCGAAATATTAAAATGAATCTTTGCGTTCTCAAAGTATGGCTTTCCAAACTTGTCCATCTTTAACTTTTCATGCACATTGTAATGCTTTTTCACAAAGTTGACCAAAAGTCCTGCTCCAAGACTACGCAATCTGTCATCCGTATTTTTTAATCTCTTAATCTTTTTAATACGACTTTCATCAACTTCTTTTAATTTTTCATTAAATACATCTCTATTTCTTAAAACCGTAATATTGAAAAAATATACGTCCATCTTTATCCTCTTATTTTGTTTTTTTAATCATTTTCTTAACAGGCATAGTCCACATTCCCGGAGTTAAAATTACAAGCATCGGGAAGATTTCCAATCGACCGATTAACATATCTGCCATCAGTACGATTTTGGAAAGAATGCTACAGTCGGCAAAGGTGGAGTAGACACCATCCAATCCCGGTCCAATGTTATTAAAGGTTGCCATAACCGCCGTGAACGCCGTGGTAAAATCTTCCTCGTGAATACTTACCAAAAGCACTGAGATTACAACAATAAAGACATATGCCCCCAAATATACAAGAACACGGTGAACAACCTCTCCGCTCAACTGCTTTCCTTCAAAACGTACACGCTGCACACTTCTCGGATGAGTAATTGATTTAATTTCATTCTTTACCGTTTTTGCAACGATTACTAGTCTTGATACTTTGAAACCACCACCGGTACTTCCGGCGCAGGCTCCCATAAACATTAATGCTACCAGAAGCATTCTGCAGAATCCCGGCCAGACATTGAAGTCTGTCGTATTGTAACCGGTTGTACTTGTAACCGTAAGTACCTGGAACAATGCATGTCGGAAACTTACTGCAATGCTGTCAAACCGGTCATGAATATACCAGGTAATCGCTACTGCTGCTCCCAATACAATCAGTACATAATATCGAAGTTCCTCATTTAGGAAAACTTCCTTTGGCTTTTTAATCAAAAGTAAATAATAAATCGAAAAGTTTACGGAGCAGACAAACATGAATACAATAATAATCCACTGGCTTGCTGCACCATATGAAGCAATACTACTGTTTAAAACACCGAAACCACCGGTGCCCACAGTACCGAAGCTTAACGTTGTTGCTTCAAACATAGACATTCCGGACAAATACAACAGTAAAATTTCTGTCAGTGTGAATGCCATATAAATTCCATATAGTATTTTTGCAGTCTGTCGAAGCTTTGGCACCAGTTTTGAAACAGAAGGTCCCGGGCTTTCTGCCTTCATCATATGAAGACTGGAACTTCCTGAAAACGGAAGAATTGCCATAATAAAAACCAAAACTCCCATACCACCAATCCAGTGCGTAAACGATCTCCAGAACAATGTTCCGTGAGATAAGACTTCCACATCTTTCAAGATGGTAGAACCGGTTGTTGTAAAACCGGAAATAGTTTCAAACAATGCGTCCAAATAATTCGGAATTTCTCCTGTCACATAAAACGGAATTGCTCCAACAAAACTGAGCAATAACCAACTAAGAGATACTGCTGCAAAACCTTCTTTTGAGTAAAAAACATCTCTCTTTGGCTTCACTCTTCTTCCAAGCAGTCCCACAACAGAGCAGACTGTGGCAATAATCAAATATACAATTCCCTGCTTTTCTCCATAAATTCCCGCAACGATGGATGGAAGAAGCATAAAGATTCCTTCAAACTCCAATACACTGGCAAGAATATAAAAAATCATGGGATAGTTCATCATGTCCTCCTAGCGTATTGCATCCTCAATATTCTTAACCCCTTTGATTGAGGTGAACAGAATGACAGTGTCTCCTTCTTTAATAACACTGTTACCATTCGCAATACTTGTTGTTCCTTTGTGATTAATACATCCGACAATAACCCCGGATTTCCAAGGAATATCTTTCAATTCTTTTCCGATAACAGAGGCGCCTTTTCGAATGACCATTTCCAAAGCTTCTATTCTGTTATCATTTAATCGGTATAATGTCTCAATACTGCTACTGCCCATGGAATTTCTCTTTCCACGAACATATTTTAAAATATGTTCTGCTGCAGAGTTCTTTGGATAAATTACACTTCCGATATCTAAATCATCGATGATTTCATTGTACGAAACACGATGGACCTTTGCAATAATTTTTGCCTTGGACAAAGTTTTTACGCCAAGAGCCAACATGATATTCTCTTCATCAATATTTGAATTTGCAACAAATGCTTCAATATCTTCGACGCCTTCTTCAATCAGTAATTCCTTATCCGTAGCATCTCCATGAATAATCATTGCCTTCGGCAACATTTCAATCAGCATTTCGCAACGTTTAATATCTCTTTCAATAATCTTAACTTTAACACCCATTTCAATCAGATGTTTTGCAAGATAAATCGTTGTTCTTCCACCACCGACAATCAATGCACTCTTTGCCGCCGTGGTTGGAATTTTAATCTTTCTAAAGAATCCTACGATTTCATGGGTTGTCGCAAGGATGGTTACTTCATCTTTTGCCCGGAGACAAAAATCACCATCCGGTACAATAACTTCTTCTCCACGTTGTACGATTGGAATAAGAATTTTACCGAGAAACATTCCCGCCAAATCTTTCAGGCTCTTATTACAAATTGCATTTCCTTCTTCCACTCTGAAGCCAACAGCTTCCACACGGCTCTTTGGAAAAGAGTCAATCTGCAATGCAGAAGGGAATTTTAACAGACTCACCATTTCCTTTGCAGCGGTCAGCTGTGGATTAATAATCATAGAGAGTCCCAAGTCCTCCTTAAAGAACTGAATTTCTTTATTGTAAATAGGGTTGCTTACTCTGGCAATAATATGGCGTGCCCCTGCACGTTTTGCAATCAAACAGCAAAGAAGGTTTACTTCATCGGAGCGTGTTACTGCAACCAGCAGGTCTGCCTGTGCTACCCCTGCTTCGATCTGCGTTCCGATACTGGTAGCATTTCCTACCACGCCTAACACATCACTGGCACCGATTACTTCTTCAATCTTTTCTGCATTGGAGTCAATGACTGTAATATCATGTCCCTCAATCATCAGCTGTTCTGTTAGCGTTCTACCAATATTTCCATATCCAACAATGATTATTTGCATAATCCCCTCCCGTTTTTAAACGAATTCATCTAACCTTGTAATTATAACACTCTTTACAGTGAAATAAAATAATATTTTCTCTATTAAACTTAAATTGTTCCCCTGACCTCGCGAAGTCCATTCTGTTCTTCGCACAGTACATTTACAATATAACCTACAATCTTATCTTCTTCTCCCACTGCGATACTGAAGTAAGGATTCACAATGTCACTGTACACCTCAATTCCATTCCGCTGTTCCTTCTTCACAATGTAGATTCTTTTTTCATGAATCATCACATACTCCACTCCTGTTTCATTGTATCCACCACGGGCCAACAAAAGAATATCTCCCGGTGCGTACTTTGGCATATAGACTTCTCCCGGAAGATACATAGAAATAAAAACCGACGGAGCAATCAGTTCTTTGCAGTCCGTAATGTCCAATATTTCAAAATGATTCGTCACATAGATTCCTTCGCCATGTCTTACCTGCGGCTTCATAATATGCATAACGTTCTTGCTCTTTTGCTTAGCCATTAACTTTTGATGATACTTCAAAAGCCAGTGAATCATATACTGCGTTCTCTTTGGAAAGTTTCTGACAATATTCAGACCGTTCCTCATTTCCTCCGGAATCGTCTCTGCACCAACCAATTCATCCAGGCTGATTCCGAAAGCAGTAGATAATTTGATTGCCGTGGATAACTTACAGTCTTTTGCATTTCCATAAAGAAAGGAATTCAAGGTAGCAAAGGAAAGATCTGACATTTCCGAAAGATTTTTAATGGTCAGATTATTGTCTTTTGCAAATCTCTCAACATTACTGCGAAACGCTAACATAAAGTTTTCTTGATTTGTCATAAAATTTTCAGTGTTTCTTTTATAGTTTTCTTTTTCCATAATGTTTATCCCCCTTCTCTTTTCATTTATGATATTAACGCAATAGCCAAGACCCTATTCTATTGTCGCTAATTTGATATTTTATAACAAATTGTTGCATTTTACCATTATTATTTTTTGGAGGATTTTATGAACTATTTTTCACTTGATAATGACAACACACATTCAGATTACCATGCGAATAAAACACAGGTTACAGAAGATATAATTCCGCCAATCAATCTACGAGATTTGACAGCACTGATAGCACATTTACAAAATAATTGTTCCGGCTGTACGGCCATTTCAAACTCAGGGGTGTCTGCAATCTTTCCTACAATGGAACGAACCATTTCCGAACATCTTACTAAAGTCGGAATTCCATCCGGGCTGTCCGGATATCGCTATTTGCAGTCGGCAATTCGAAAAGTCGTTGAGGACGAATCCATTCTCGATGGAATTACGAAACTCCTTTATCCGGAAATTGCCAAATTGCATAATTCTACACCTCAACGTGTGGAAAAAGCAATTCGTCACGCTATAAAAACAACGTGGGATAACTCTCTTTCTCATTTAACTCTTGATGACTATCATTTCTACATCAAGAAAGGAAGAAATTATCCCACGAATTCACAATTTATTGCTGAAATATACCGACAAATCCGATTAAGCAATACATTCTAATCGAATATTTAAGAAGCTTTCAGCGTATTCAATGCAGAGGATTTGATTTTACATATTCTCTTAATTTGAATTTCCGATGTAAAATCCGGATTACCGCAATACAATCCTGCTGCCGATTCAAAAACTACATAGATATTCTTTTGGGAATCCATACAAATTCCTTCCGCCATAGACGGAATCACACTTTCGGAAACCGGGATTCCCAATCCGGATTTCTTCTTAATGTTTACTTTGTATTTCAAAAGGTAAGAATTATTCAATCTTCCATATGACTGACTGAAAATGAATGTTCTGGAATTTCCTTTTCCCTTTTGAACAATTAATCCCTGAATATTCTGCGGTACCTGATAGGAATAAGTTTTGGTGAAATACAGTTTTTTCTTTTTCACCTTCACTTTAAATCCGTACATTGTTGAAGTATTGGTTGTACAATGTCCTGCCCAGAAAATCTTTCCGTCAAATCCGGCAAAATCCGCATAAGCTCCCAGGTATCGTTTGTAACTGTACTTAATAGTTTTATTGTTCTTTGCCTTCTTCAATGTCTTGTAATTGATAATTCCCAAATAATCCAATGTGGAAATATTATTGAGACCTACTACCAGACGATTTTTCACTGTAACCAGTGAACCTACATGATCCACGGACGGAAGGTAAACTTTTTTCACTAATTTTCCTGTTTTCTTATCAAAGACAAGTAAAAAGGAACGGGCATGCAAACCTTTCTGATACATGGAAACCACAAGATATTTTTCTATAATTGCCGTTCCCTGCGGAACGTAATTGGTCAGACTTTTTAATTTGAACTTCTTACGGTCTGCCGTGGAAACCTGACTCATAAATTTCTTGTAAATTTCTTTGTTCTTTGCTCTTCGCTTCACTTCGGAAGCTGCGAACTCCCAGTTCAGTTTATTCTTTCTGGCGTATGCCTTTCCGGTCGTATTGGCATAAACTTTCAATACCAGTTTCTTATCTCCCGAAAAAGCGCCGCTTCCAATTTCAGTAATTGTCTTTCTCAGAACCAATTCCTGTAACTTGCTACATTTTTTGAATGCGTACTTTCCGATTTTCTGTATTGTTTTCGGTGTTGTAAACTGTTCCAGTTTTTTGCATCCGTAAAACGCATAAGATTGAATGTTCTTAATCGTTCCCGAAACAGAAAGTTTACTTAAATTTGAGCAATTATAAAACGCTCTTGTTTCGATTGTTTCCACACCGTCAGACATTACAACTTTTGTTACCGTTGTAGCATTGTATAAAACCTTCTCCGGAATTTTTTTGATTCCCGAAGCAAACACAACGGAACTTACCGATGTATTGTCGTTGATGATTGTATTTGCATGGGTAACGGTTTTAGGAATCGTTAATGTTTCCAACGTGAGACAGCCATCAAACGCTTTGTAACCAATTGTGGTCAATCCACTTGGCAAGGAAATGGATTTTAAACTGTAACAACCTGAAAATGCATATTTACCGATATACTCTACTCCGCTTTTGACAGAAACGGTGGTAACTGTTCCGGCATCCTTTAAGAAGTTATCTGAAATGGTTGTTGTTCCGGATGCAAACTTTACAGTCTTTACTTTCGATGTTTTTCCCAAAATCGAATTTCCGCTTTTTACGGTTTTGGGGATTGTGATTTTTTCCAAAGAAGAGCATCCGCCAAAACATTTATAACCGATAGTTTCCAAACCTTCCGGCAATACAATGGAGGTCAGGGATTTACAGTTTTTAAAGGTGTAACTTCCTAAGGATTTTAACCGGCTTCCTTCTTCAAAAGTTACTTTTTCCAAGACACTGTATTCTGCAAACACAGAAGGATTAATCGAAGATACCACTGCCGGAATTGTAATTTCTTTCACCGTTTCGTCGTCTGCTTCCGGAAGGAATTCGATTAAAACTCCTTTTTTGACCTTATATATTCCTTCAATGATTTCATATTCCGGTTCTGTAGTTTCTTCTTCCGTCGTCGGTTCTTCAGATGTTTCCTCTCCGGTATTTTCCTCTGTTGAGGACTCTTCCTCTCCTCCCGATAATTCCTCCGTCAGGCTGCTTCCTTCTTCTTCCGCTTCGTTTCCACGGACAAATACGTTCTGTCCGGTAATCTGAAGCGACGTACAGAGAAATATCAGCGTAAAAATCATGATTGCAATTTTTTTCTTCCAGGTTATATTTTCCATGCCTTACCTCCAACACAAATCTTTAAATATTTTAACATAGAACCATTTTCAAGTCACGGAGTAAGTTACAGCAATAAAAAAACTTCGAGTGAATCACCCGAAGTTTTTTTATTAAAAGTTTCTCTCGCCTACACAAACAATTCCGAATGAACCGGCACCTACATGAGTTCCGATCGTCGCTCCCATCTCGTAACTGTTTTCCAAAGCGAATCCTTTTTCCTTGAATTTCTGTTTCATCATTTCCATGTTTCCTTCATCATAAGTATAAACTGCGTATACCGGGAAACGTTCATCCAAATCAATCTTTTCAAACAGTTCCCAAAGTCCTGCCATAGCTTTCTTTCTTCCGATGCATTTTTTCAGCATAATTACTTTTCCTTCCGGAATAGAAACGATTGGCTTTAACTTTGCGAGATTTCCAATTCCTGCTTCCATTTTTGTAAGACGTCCGCCTTTGTAAAGATTGTCCAATGTATCAACGGCAAGGAAAATATTGAGTTTTCCTTTTAACGCTTCTAATTCTTCAACGATTTCTTTCGCATTTTTTCCTTCATCACGAAGTTTAATTCCGTAATCTACCATAATCTTAATACAGTAAATCGCTGATAAAGAGTCAATCAGGTGAATGCCATCATAGTCACACATCTGTTTTGCAATATTTGCACTCTGGAAAGTTCCGCTAATACCGGATGAAATCATTATTCCGATAATTTCATCTCCGTTTTCCTTTGCTTCATTAAAGAATTTCAAGAATGTTTCCGGAGAAGGCTGTGCAGTTTTTGGAAATTGATCCTCATTTACAAGAAGATTATAAAACTCACTTCGCTGTAATTCCACACCGTCTAAAAAAGTTTGTTCACCGAAAGTAATAGAAAGAGGTGCAAAGCAAATCCCCTTTTCTTCTGCTTCCTTCACATCATAATCTGATCCTGAATCTACTAAAAACTTAATCATTTTTCTTCTCCTTTTTATAAATAATATGATCTACTGCTTCTGCAACTTTATGAAATGATTCCGTTGCTTCTTTTGCTTTTTCCTCGCCAATATATGCTGTAATATCTTTTACCAGTTCCAATGTTTTTTCATGAACTTCCAAAAAGGTTTTGAAATTCACCGGATTAATGTTCAGAAAATATTTTCGTTTATCTTTTGGGTCCGGTTTCCGGACAATAATCTCTTTCTTCTCCAGACTCTTTAAAGTCCGGTTCATCAATGTCTTGTGCATGTGGGTCAGTCTGCATAAATCTGCTGCTGTCCACTGTTCTTCCACATTCAATAAATTCCGATAATAAAGCACGTCACAAACCAATGCTTCATTGAAGGATAAATTCGATACAATTCTTTCATTGTTTACGGTACTGGAAAGACGAAGCCAAGCCATCAATAACTGCTCATTTGTGTCAAACATTTCTCCCCTCCTAAAAGTTTACTTTGTAAACATTTCACACGTAGTATAGAATACTACATCCCTATATGATAGTCAATACTTTTCCAAAATAAAGAAGAGAAAGATTGTGTCCTTTCTTTCTCTTTTGTACATTTTATTTTTTTAACTCAATCACAACGGTCAGACTTTTTCCGTCCCGACTAAATGCACTGATTTTTCCTTTATGTCTTTGAACTATTGCCTTGGCAATGGATAATCCGATGCCACTTCCCCCACTCTTGGAATTTCGGGATGAATCCAAACGGTAAAATCGTTCAAACAACACGTCCAAATTTCCTTTCTTAATGTCATCCACCGGGTTTTCCACTGTCAGCTGAACCTTTTTTCCTGTACCGTGAATAGACAACGAAATTCTTCCCTTTTCCGAAGAATATTTCACTGCATTTTCTAAAAGAATTCCTACAAACTGGCGAACTTCCTTTTCATTCCCGTGAATTTCAATATTCTCATCAATGGAACATTCTAACTCCATCTCCTTTGTTTTTGCCAATACCTCAAATGGTTCCGCCGCTTCCCGAACCGCATCCGACAATGAGAAGGATTTCTTTTCCACAGTGCGGTGTTCCTCATCATAACGGGAAAGCATTACCAACTGCTCCGTCATAGATGTTAACCGTTCCACCTGATGTCTTGTACTCTGGGTCCAATTGTTATCCCCCATTTCCATCTCAATCACTTCTGTGTTGGCATCAATAATCGTTAGCGGTGTTTTTAATTCATGACTGGCATCCGTAATAAACTGTTTTTGTTTCTCATATGTTTCCTGCACCGGACGAAAAACAATTTTCGAAAAAAACACAACCAGAATAAACACTGCCAACAGGCCCAACGCCGCAACAGTAATACTGATTTGCGTAAAATGCTGGAAATTTTCCAAACTTTGCCTACAATCCACAAAGATTACAAGGGTTCCGTCATCAGTTGCTACCTTTCGATAACGATAGACTTCCTGAAATCCGGTTTCCTCTCCGTTTTCCAATACTTCCTTTGCATATTTTGCAGCCTGTTCCTCATCAACGGAAGCAATCTTTGAAATATCACTGCTTACCACCTTTCCGTTGTCATCGATTTTAATCGAGAAGAAACGGGTGGAAAAAGGAGTTTCCGGTGAAAATTCCATAGGCATTTTTGCTCTTGGCGCAATCATCCCCTCCGGCTTTTGGAGTTCCATAACACCATCATCAAATTTTCCGTCATTGTCTGCCAAAATTTTCGTCAGTCGATCCGTCTGTTCCGAAATACGTCGGTAATTCATAGCATTTACAATTCCCATAATAATGGAAAGTACCATCAGGGTGGAAAGCATTGATACGATAATAAATTTTCTTCTTAAGTTTTTAATCACGACAATTCCTCCAATGAATATCCCTGATTTCTGGTTGCTTTAATCTGAATATTGGCATCCAGGGATGCTAATTTTTTTCGTAAATAGGAAATATACACCCAGACAACATTCAACTCTGCCTCGTTATCATATCCCCATATTTTTTCAAAAAATCGATTTGTCGATATCAGCTGCTTTGGGTTCGCAATCAGCAATTCGAACATTTGAAATTCTTTATTTTGCAATTTTATGGATCCGGTTGGTGAGGACAAGACAAAACCGGCAGTATCCAAGGTAATATTTCCAAAGGTTAGTGTTGCGCTTACCGCCTCTGTTTTGCGTCGGGTAATTGCCCGAAGTCTAGCCAACAGTTCTTTTGCTGCGAAAGGCTTTCCCAGGTAATCGTCTGCACCGCAGTCCAATCCCAACACACGGTCGTCCAAATCTGACTTTGCCGTTAAAATCAAAACCGGTACATCATTTCCCTGACTTCTGATTTTTTTCAAAACGGTAATTCCGTCCACTTTTGGCATCATCAAATCCAAAATAACTCCGTCGTACTCTTCCACATCCAGAAAGTCCAAAGCTTCCTGTCCGTCATAAACAGCATCCACCGTAAAGTTATTGTGATTTAAAATTGCCACTAAAGCTTCTGATAATTCTCGCTCATCTTCTGCCAATAAAATCTTCATAACCCGTCCTCCTTTTTCCGTCTCAAACCGTTCCCAAAACACATTTACCTTAGGAACAATTATAGCATACTTTCCTTAGCCGGTGTATCGTAATGCATCAATTGGTTTCTTCTTGGCTGCTTTGTTTGCCGGATATAATCCAAAGACAACACCAATCGCTGCCGAAAAAATCACAGAAACCAAAACAACATTCATGTCCATACTTAAAGACATTTGTCCTGACATAATCCGTCCCACGATTTTCAATGCAATCCATGAGAACGCAATTCCAATCATACAACCGGAAAGACTAACAATCACTGCCTCAATCAGAAACTGTGCCATAATCGTTCCCCTGCTAGCTCCGATTGCCTTACGAATTCCGATTTCTCGGGTTCGTTCCGTCACAGATACCAACATGATGTTCATAATTCCAATTCCTCCTACAAGAAGAGAAATTGCTGCAATTCCACCTAACATCAAAGACAAAGTATTTTTCACTTCGCTCATTGCTTCCATAACATCAGACTGATTGACTACGGAAAATGCATCTTCATCATTTTCCAATCGCTCCATCAGAATTCGATCTACTTCAGCTTCCGTTACCTCCATAGACTCTTCATTGGCAGACGATACGTAAAACATAGAAATGCTTGTTGAGGTATCGCCGATTCTTGTTAACGTGGAATAAGGAATATATCCTTCCAAAGTAACCGACTCACTGTCTGAAGAACTGCTCATTCGGTTGGACATGCTGGTTGTGCTGTCTGACTCTTCCACCACGCCGACAATCTGAAAACTTCTTCCATCCAAAGATATGCTTTCTCCGACAACATTACTGTGTCCAAAGAATTCTATGGCTGTGTCCTTTGTAACAATAACTACGTAGGAACTGTTGTTAACATCCGTCATTTTAATATTACGGCCGGATGACAATTCCAAATTCATAATATTCATATAAGCTCCGGTAATGCCGTACAGATTCATACTGTCACTGGTATATCCGCTTTTTGCTGTCACGCTGCTTCGTCCCACCGGTGATACCTCTTCTATAGACTCTCCCTGAATCAGTTCCGTAAACTCGGAAAGTTTCAACGGGTTATCTTTGTCATCCGAAATCTGTACCATCAGATAATTCGATCCAATGGACGAAATACTATCGGAAACGGAACTGGTAGCACCGTTTGCAATGGACACCAGAATAATCAGAGCCGCTACACCGATAATAATTCCGAGCATTGTTAAAAATGTTCTTAATTTATTGGAGAAAACAGCGCTCCATGCCATCTTCCATGTTTGTGCTATCATTTACTTCACCTCTTCACTTACAATTCCATCTCTAATCAGTATCTTTCGTTCTGCTTCTTCTGCCACACCGTTATCATGAGTAATCAGCACAATGGTGTGTCCTTCTTCGTGCAGTCTGTGAAATATTTTCATAATTTCTCTTCCGGTTTTGGAGTCCAAATTTCCCGTAGGCTCATCTGCCAGAAACAGGGATGGTTTTGTTACCAATGCTCTGGCAATTGCCACACGCTGCTGCTGTCCACCGGAAAGTTCTGTTGGCTTATGCTTTCTGCGATTATACAATTCCACCATTTCCAACGCTTCTTTCACCAGTTTTTTTCTTTCACTTGCGGGTACCTTCTGGTAAATCAGCGGAAGCTCCACATTTTCTTCTGCAGACAATTTGGACAACAAATTAAAGTCCTGAAATATAAATCCGATTTTATGGTTCCGAATCGTTGCTAATTCTTTTTCGGAATAATCCTTAATGGATATTTGATCCAATAAATAAGTTCCTTCATCTGCCATGTCCAAACACCCGATAATATTCATCAAGGTATACTTCCCACTTCCGGAGGGTACGCCAATACTCACAAACTCTCCATCATTGATTTTGAGATTTGCTTTCTTTAAGGCATATAATTTTTCTTCCCCAATCTCATATATTTTTGATACATCTTTCAATTCAATCATTGACTTCCACCCGGTGCCTGACCCGGCATCATCTGCGGCATGTTTCCGTCACCACCGAAGTTTGCCGGTGGTTCCCCGTCAAAATTCATACCGCCAAAGTTGCCGCCTTTAAATCCATCACTGCTTCCGGAACTGCTTCCGATTCTCTGGTAATAAACCACATCCCCATCTTCCAGGCCTACTGTGATTTCTACTGTTGTTCCATCGGAAAGACCAGTGGTGACTTCCACTTCACCTGTGAGGTTTCCTTCACTGTCTTTTTCCGTATATACAAAAGACTTATTTCCTTTTTCCTGTAATGCAAGAACAGGAAGCGTCACCACATTTTCAACGCTGTCCACAATAATGGTTGCTGAGGCGTTCATCCCTACTTTCATCTGTTCATCTTTCGGAATGGAAACATCCACACTGTACTTGGCAACACCGTTTCCGGAGCTGCTGGCAGAACTTCCCACCTTCACAACTTTTCCCGTAAAGGTCTGATCTTCAATTGCATCCAACGTAACCGTTGCCTCCTGACCTTTTTCCACCGAATTAATGTCCAGTTCGTCCACACTGACGGTAATCAGCATAGTGTCATTTCCTGCCATAGTAAATACCACAACTTCATCACTGCTTTCGTAAGAGCTCTGGCTATCGCTGTCTGCATCTTCCGTGTCGGAAACATTGGATACCGTTCCTGCCACTGTGGTTCCCACTGAGGAGTAATTATTCCCTGTTGCTGCATTTGCAGACTGCTGTGGGGTTGCCGACTGATTGCTCTGAGCATTTTGTGTTCCGCTTGGCATTGTTTGACTTTCCTTCGCCTGACCTGAAGTTGTTTTTTCTTCCGACTTTTGCGGTGTTGTTTCCTGTTTTGTTTCTTCCTGTGTTGCAGGATATGTGATTTGGAAATTAATTGCTTTTCCACTGTCAGAGCACTGAATTCCTGAAACCAATCCGCTTTCAATCTGCGCAATACTTTCTACGGTAAATCCGTTTCCGTCTGCTGCTTCCAGAATCACCTTTGCACTGTATGTGGTTCCGGACTGAAATGTCTGATCCGCAGGAGTCCATACCACTTTTCCGGTGTAACTTCCATCTTCTGCTTTGATTTCGGAAATTGGTGTTTCTCCTGCCTTCGGTGTTGGAATTACCAAAGTACTCTTCGCTGTTTTTCCTGTTGATTTTATCTGCAAGGTCAGCGTTTCCGTTTCTTCACTCCCGGTTTCTTCCATTGTATCCGCCAATGTAACTGCTTTTACCGATGTTGTTGTACTTAATGTCGTTGCAGATACCGTACCTGTTGAGGAAGACGGAAATACCACGTCACTCTTTTCTGTTCCGGATGAACTGTCGGTGTCTGTAGAGGAAGAACTATTGTCCGAAACATTAACTTCGGAAATTGTTCCATCTGTTCCTGCTTCAATCGTTCCTTTTTTTGACAAAGCAGCCAACTGCTTATAACTCTTTGCCAATGCTTTTCTTTCTTCAATCATCTGCTGATATTCCGCAGATTCCTCATCGTCTTTTATTACCATTAGGGTGTCTCCTGTAGATACTTCATCTCCTTTTTCTACAGAAACAGACTTAATTGTTCCGCCATTGTATGTAACGTCTACCGTGTTTCCATTCTCCAAAGCAATGACAACCAGTGCTCCGTTTTTTGCAATACAATCCGTTACACTCTTTCCCTTCTTTCCGTAGATTTTCTTAACTGTTCCGGATACTTTAGCTTCTACTTCTGTTGTTTCCTCTTCGCATTCATAGTCATTGATTTTTTCATCCAGCGAATCCATTTCTTCCTGAACAGAATTCATCGCCTCCAAAACCGATGCTTTATCAACCGTGGCAAGAGCGTCCCCTTTGGAAACCACATCACCGCTTTCGACTTTTACCTCTTTCACGGTAACCCCTGATGGAATCGTTATTTCAATAGAATCGTCAATAGCCAGGGTTCCTGTTCCCACAATAGAGTTTAAGATGGTTCCTACCGACGCGGAAACTTCCTGCACTGTCATTTTCACCATTTCTTTTCCCCGGCTTTTTGCCATATATATTCCACTTCCAATCAGTGATGTCACCACGACCAGCGATGTGGTCGTGGCAACAATCTTTTTCTTCTTCGATATTTTTTTCCATTTCTGTTTCAATTTCATGAATGATTCCTCCCAAGATTTATTCTACTTCTTCCGGCTTTTCTACTTTATAATCAGACCAGGATGTTGCTTTTGTTGCTTTGGATACATCCGCTTTTGTGCTGTAAGAATTCACGGTAACCGTAATGTCACTCTCACCTTTCACATGCACTGTTCCGTCTGTTCCCTTGATTGTGACAGTCTTTCCTTTAGCATCCACAATAGTGCCTGCATTGTAAAGATTTGTTACAGTACTGTCATCTGTCACCACCCATTTGGATCCTTTTTCAATATAAAGATTTGCAGCACCGTCACCACCGTTTCCGGCATTGCTTTCATCCTGTACAAAAGCACCTGTTAAAGTACTGTTCTTTGTCATATAAAAATCAAGCTGACTAATGCTGTCCCAAATTACATCGCCTTCCATCTTCTGAGAGATTGCCGTAAAGGAACAATCTGCTCCGTTTTGTCCTGCGGTACCCCAGCCTCTCTGATTACTGTTTCCGGTACACTTCAAAAAGAAATCATTTTCTTTTGCGTAAGTAATATCCACATCTTTTAAAACAAAAGTAGATTCTGTATTGGTGGTATAAAACATTCCGCCGTTTTTCGCTGTTAATGTTCCTCCGTTCATTTCAAAGGTGCTGTTTCCCACTTCAGAATCACCGGACATACTTTGATATAAAATTACATTCCAGGTACAGTCATTCTGGCTGTCATCCTTCATATTTCCTGTCAGATTGGTATCAAAAAGTCTAATGGAATTGAATCCTTCAATACAAATTGCTTCCGAACCGGTTGCTGTCAACTCTGCATCATTTACCGTAATATCTGCTGTACTGTAAATTGCCGGAGAACCTTTTCCGTTGGATGTATAAGTTCCTCCATCCACAACCATAGTTCCGCCACCTCTGTCACTTCGGATTGCTGCTGAGGACTGACCGTTTGTTTCCACATCCAAATCCCATGCATACAGTTTTCCTCCGCCTGCCACATGAATTCCTCCGGAAGTATCCTGTTTGGTTGTAATCGTTGTATCAGCCGCATAAACAGTTCCTTCGTTATAAGCAAAAATCCCTGCGCCTCCTGCTGCATCTGTATCAATCTTACTATTCTTCAAATAAGAATTTCCTCCCGTTGTCAGTACCGCAGCGCCAACTCCGTAAAAACTGGAATTGTCACCGCCGGTACTATCAGAGGATTTTCTGGTAATTGTCAATTCATCCATTGCAACATTACCGTCACTGACAAGAATTGCATTTTCATCTGTCCCTGTAGATTTTACGCTTTCGTCTGCGAGACTCTGATCGGATGTATATTCATTTACAGCGGTGTAGCTATCTACACCGCCTGCCTGCTGTCCACCTTGCTGTCCTCCCGGAAAACTCATTCCGCTTCCGGAGAAAACAACGGTAATTTCTGATGCATTTCCATCGTCATCCAATGTAATCTTTACTATATCTCCAACGGAAATATCTGATGCAGAAATATCTTCCGCCTCCTTCTCAAACTTCTCCGGCATATCCGGTAGTGTCTGTTGTTCTCCGTTCTCTCTGTTGCTATCTGGCATCTGTGGTGGAGTCTGCTGCTCTCCGTTCTCACTGTTGCTATCCGGCATATTAGGAGGAGTTCCCATCATATTACCTCCACCCATCATTTGTTCTTTCTTAAACGTGGTATTATCAGAAATACTGATTTCTTTTTCTTCACCGGTCAAATCGATTAGAGAAGGCATTCCACTGTGTTCTTTGGAATCCTGCTTTTGCTCATCATTTGTATCTTTCGTATCTGAGTTGTTTCGTTCCGGCCGTTCCATTTGTTTCATAGTTCCCACTTTAATTTTTATAGAACCGTCATTAATTTCCGTAACCTCTCCATAAATTGCATCTTCATCCTGTGTATTACTTTCTTTTTTACTGCTTGAATCTGCTTTTCCACATCCATTGATTGTTGTTACCATCATTGCCAATGTTAATGTGATTGCAAATTTTCTTAATCCTCTACGTTTCATAGTAACACTTCCTTTCTCCCAAAAACCTGTTTGTTTTCGTTTCTGTGGTAAGTATAAAAAAGCAACCTTAAATGAAACTTAAATCAGGATAAATTCACAGACTCTTCACATTTTTTCTGAGATTTACCTTGCGACACAACTTTTCTGAAACAATAAGGTACACTCGAACTTTTGATTTTTTGCCTGCCTACCTTGCATTTGGCTTTTTTAATTTTTTTACGGTACACCACAAGTTCTCTTTTTGTATGTATGAACCTTAACTTTTGATTATTCTACTTTTTTAGGGTACAGCAAAAATTTGATTTGATTTTCAACGTACCATATGCGCTCTCTTTTTCTCGATATCACGGTACAACTCATTTTTTTCATCTTTCACACTGTACCCTACGTCTCAATTTTTCCACAAAAATAAGGTACACTCCCAATTTTTTACCTTGGGAAGTGTACCTTACAAATCAATATTTTCACAACATTAAGGAACTTTTCTTTATTTTTGTTTCTGGAGCATTTCCAAAATACCTTCTTCTTTAATTATGGCAATACCGGCTTCTTCATCTCCTAAAAGAATTAAATTATCACCGGGATTGATGTTAAATATTTTTCTTGCTTTCGAGGGAATCACAATCTGACCTTTATCCCCTACTTTTACCATTCCGAAAATATGCTTTCCTTTTGGTGGAACCCCCAGTCCCATGTTGTCGTCCCGGCTATAATTGACAAGATCGTCAATAGAAACGCCAAAGGCATCTGCAAGGTCTCTGCACTTTTCTATATCCGGTAACGACTCTCCTGTCTCGTATTTTGACAGTGTCTGACGGGATACTCCAATCTTTTCTGCCAATTCTTCCTGCGACATTTTATGTAACTTTCTGAGTTCTACTAAGTTTTCCGCTAACATGTTTTTTCCCTCCAATTCCGCATAACAACCATCTTAAGACAGGAATGCGACTGATTATTTCATATAATAGGATGCCTCCGCCAAATGCAGAGATTGTAACTGCCACATAACACAGAATCGCCGGTGTTCCCGGAAAATATTTTTCCAGATAGTAGGTGCACATCGCCAGTGGCAAATAATGGAATAAATATAATCCCCAGGATTCCCTGGTCATAAATACTGTGAAAGGATTTTTAAAATCGCCCCATTTTTTCATAAAGGCCAAAATCGCAATCGTTCCAATCCAGGCATAAATATTACAAAGCAACGTGTCTAACACGACATGCTCCGCATACGGTTTTCTCCAGAATACAATACAAAATCCGATGCAACACAGGATTCCGGCAATCGTAAGCGGCAACCACCATTTAGAAAGCCTCTCCATTACTTCATCATGAGAAAATACCAGATACCCCAACATAAAGCCTGTTCCATAGATGCCGAAACGATATACGGAAATGATTGGCGTATTTAAAATCTGAGCCGCTCCCCAGATTGGTAGCACAAATGCAATCATAACCCACACCGGAGTTTTTGAGCATTTCTCATAGATTCGTTCTTTTTCTATGATTCGGAATAAAACAAGAACAATAGACAAAATCCATAACACCTGAATGTACCAAAGATGTCCTGTTCCACTAACTGCCATAATTAAATACATTACCGGCTTTGGAACATTCCCCATGGTGCTGAAAGCATCAGAAAACTGCATATTGTAGTATCCAAGAACCCAGCCGAACGTCAAGAGACCCAACGTAGATGGAACCAGATATCTCCTTGTTCTCGTTCTGATAAATTCCCGGTGGGAATGACTGTTCAAATAAAATCTTGCACTCATCCCGGAAACCACAAACAACAACAGCATAAACCATGGATACACAATGTACTGAAATAAATCCTGATACTGCACCGGATAGAACGGTCCGGCGATTCCATAGACTTCAATTCCATTATACATATAAATGACATGATACAGCACCACTAAAACAACCGTAATCCATTTCAGATTATCTAAGTATATCTTTCTCATATTATTACCACCTTTGCTACAATTCTTAACATTATTATATTCCCATTGAAAAACCGATTCCACCATCTACTTTTAACATCCGTGTCAAAAGATTGTTAATTATCGTTGCATTTTCGGGGGTTTTATAGTTCATCATAGCTAACAAAAGCCAGTCTTTTACTATCCTTATTCCAAGAGTTCACATTAATGGTTCCCTGCCCACCGAACAGACTCACTAACTTTCGTTTATTGGAACCGTCATAATCCATCAGCCACAGTTCCACATGGAGATTTGGTAAATGTTGCTCCGGAAGCTGATCTTCTTTATTAAAGGCGAGATATACCACCTTTGTCCCATCCGGCGAGACATGAGCAAACCAGTTATCTTTATCATTGTCTGTCATTTGTACTTTTCCTGTTCCGTCTGCATTCATCCTCCAGATTTGCATTAATCCTGTAACAGTACTGTTATACCAGATGTGTTTGCCATCCGGTGAAAATTCCGGTCCGTCATTAAAGCCTTCCGACGTAAGACGGTTTTCAATAAATTCTTCCAGAGTTCGGTCAGTCTCCTCCGGTGCTTTTGTCGTATAGACATCCACATGCTGAATTCCTTCAATGGTTCTAAAAGCACAATAACAAAGTTCATTGGTTGTCGAAGACCATCCGTGAAGAAAACTTGGTTTTGCCGGTGTGGCAAGTACTGCCGTTCCACCTTCAATGGGGCAAACATAAATCTGACATTGCAACCAATCCCCATTTGTGTTGTGACTAACTGCAATTTTTGTAGCATCCGGTGACAGCACATGATCATTATTGCAGGCATCACAAATTCCGGTCTCGATCAACTCGGTCCGGTCTGTAGACGGGTCATACCGATAGATATGTCCTTCCGAATTAAAATAGAGGCAGCCGTTCTCCTGGTTCCAATTAGGTGCCTCAATGATTTTTTCGTAAGTGTGAAGCACCGATACTTCTCCGGTTTCAATATCAATTACATTTAAATAACTTTTCTGCATACCTTTCTCCTTTTTTCTGTTAAATCTATTTTAACACAAAAGAAAGGGACTGAAAATTTCAGCCCCTCATCATAGTTTATTTTGTTTTCTTCTGTCTGACTTTCGACCAAGCGGATTTCAAGATTTTCTTGCCTATCTTCTGATAGGTACAAATTCGAACATAATAGATTTTCTTACTGTTCAAACGCTTAATCGTTTGAGACGTTCTTGTACCGGTTCGAATGGTAATCGTTTTTTTCTTCTTAAAATTCTTGTTTTTGGAGTACTGCAGCTGGTATCCGCCAATTCCGGCTACTTTCTTCCAACAAATTTTTAAAGATTTTTTCTTTGCCTTAATTTTTAAAATCTTACTTGACTTCAGCACCGTAGGTTTTTTCGTACTTCTTGCTTTTGAAGTATCTTCTGCTACGGTTTCTTCCTTTGTAGTTGTTTCAGATGTTGTTGTTGTGTCTTTTTCAGGTTCTTTTCCAATTACTTCAACCTCAAAGATTTTCAATGCTGTCTTTTCTTCATTCATTAAAATAATCTTTGTCTTCCCCAATGTAACACCGCAAATTGTTCCTTCTTCATTTACCGTTACAATACTACCATCTAAAACACTATAGTTTTCTAATTTCTGAAAAATCTCATCGTCAGTCATTCCGATTTCTTCCGAAGATGTTTTTTCATCTACCTGGATAGAAATTTTTTTCTTCATCAGACAATCTGATTCAAAAGGAATAAACGTTCTGTTATGTGCTATGGCATAATCGTGAGCTGTTGAATCCTGATATCCAACAATCACTGCTGAGTCAGATATGGTATTTTCATCTTCATCAATCTTACATGTTGGATTATCGATTTCCACAACTTTCAAGCTACCACAACTTCCAAACGCCTCTTTCTTTATTTCTTCCACATTACTTGGAATGGAAAGATATTCCAATGCAAAGCACCCTTTAAATGTTTCATTCCCGATTACTTTTAACGACTTTGGAAATTCAACGTTTTTGACACTTGTATAAGAAAAAAGCGAACCATTTAAATACTCAACCTGATTTCCAAAATTCATCGTTTTCAGACAAAATAAATAATTTTCTTTACTTTGGTCTTCGGAATCCGCACTCCTTTGTGCCGTTGCATTCATTGCATTATAATTTATTGTTTCTATATCCGATGTATAAAACGCACCGTTTTCAATTACCTGAAGATTTTTGGGTATTGTAACTTCCTTCAGTTTACGACAATCTTCAAAGGCACCGCACCGAATCATTTTAACAGAATCCGGAATGTTAATACTTTCAATGCTTAAGTAACTAAACATATTTTTCCCGATATATTCGACTTTATCTCCCAATACAACTTTGTTTACTGACATACCGAATGGAATATCTTCGCAATCTTCTACATGAATCCCATTGAAATACACGGTTTCCAACTTACTACAAGACGAAAATGCATGAGTTCCAATTTTCTCAACGCTTTCGGGAATGGTGATTTCTTTGATTCTGGCACTTGGAAACATATTGTTTCCAATGACTTTTACCTTGCTACCCAAATAGACTTCTTTAATACTCCCACAGCCCAGAAACAACCAATCACTATTCATCTTAGAGCTGCTGACATTATAATGAATAATTTCCAATCTGTCACAAGAATTAAAGGCGTTCTTTTCTATTTTTTCCACACTTTCAGGAATGGTAATCTCCTGTATGCATTTCGAAGTTATCGAATCGAATTTACCGATTTCCTTTACGCCTTCCGGAATTGTTACTTTGATTCTCTTTGTTGTATCAGTTAAATTCATATTCAATCCGTCAATTTTCGTAACCGGATATCCGTCAATCGTGCTTGGGATTTCGATTTCTGTATCATTTCCTCGATATGTCTTAATCGTCACATTGCCGTCTGTAAGGGTATATGCATACTCCGAATTATACAGGTACTCTGCCTGAATGCATTCTGTCGGAATTCCGGTAACAACAACCGTCAATGCAACAATCACTCCCAATAATTTCTTCATATATTTCATATCCATTTCCCTTTATCTTTAGTCTAATTTCAATCCACTTAACAAACTTCCCAAAGAAGTTCCGATTTCTTCCACTTCAGGAATATTGCTACGGTTTTCCTCTTCTTCTTTCTGGCGTTTTTCTTCTAATAAATCACGAATACTCAAGCTGATTTTTCCGCCTTCATTTTTGATTACTTTTGCCTGTACCTTCTGACCTACTTCAACCACTTCTTTCGGTGATTTAATATGATCCAAAGAAAGCTGTGAAATATGAATAAGGCCTGTTACATTGTCCCCTAAATCCACAAATGCTCCATATGGCTGTAAAGAGTCCACTGTTCCTTCTACAATGGAGCCTACTTCAATTTTGGAAACAGCAAGTTCTTTCTGTGCTCTTCTTGCTGCTGCTGATTCTTCTCTTAAAATTTCTCTGGCTGAAAGAACCAGTTTGCTCTTTTCCATATCTGCTTCAATGACACGAACACGAATATCTTTTCCAAGCCATTCATTGGTATCTTCCACATGATTAATATCCAATCTGCTTACAGGAATAAAGCCTCGAACACCTTCCACCAGGGCAATCACACCTTTGTTGACAATGCCGGATACTGTTACCGGAAGGATTTCTCCTGTTTCTTTGTACTTGTTAATCTTTTCCCAGGCAATGAGCGTATCTGTATCATACTCTCCGTTTCCCATGTATGCATAGGATTCTTCCAATGCCTGTCCTAAGTCTTCCATCTTTTCTGTCTTCTTTTCTTCCATGATAAACCTCCGTAATTCATAATGTGTCTATTCTACCACGTTTTACGACACAAATCAAAAACACCATTGACACCCTTCCCCGTCATTTGTTATATTGATTTTGATTGTTTTTCGAACGGAAAAACCAAATAAAAAAAGGAGACTTTATGAAATTACAATACAGAAAATTATCACTTGCTCTTGCAGCAATTCTTACCATAGAGACACTGATCGTAAATCCGGTGTCAACCACTGCCGCTGAAACAGATCTTTCTATAGAAAAAACAGTAATTCCGGTTGTTCAAAAAACCATGGAAGAAAATACGACGGAAGAAATTTCCACAGAAGAAATTACGACGGTTGAAGAACCAACTACAGAACCGGAAACGGAACCAACAACTACAGAAGAGACTACCGAGGAACCTACGACGGTTTCTCCGTACATTGCTTCGAAACTAAGTCCTGTAAAGTCCAAAGTTGTCGTTTTGGATCCGGGACACGGCAGCATTCATCATGGTGCTTCTGCCAACGGACTGAACGAGGAAGCGGTCGTACTGGATATTGCAAAATATTGCCGAAACGAACTGAATCGTTACGGAAATGTCACGGTGTATCTGACACACTCCACGATAGCATGTTGCAATCATTTATCTTTAAACGATTGCCTTCTTTCCAGAAATTATTTTGCTAAACGCTTACAGGCTGATTTCTTAGTCAGCTTACATATTAATTACGATGACAATTCCAACAGAAGCGGTTGCATGGTATTGCCTGCCTATAAATCCGGCTACCACGACAATGTTCGCGTCGAGACCCAGGCTCTCGGAAAACTGGCATTAAAGGAATTACAAAAACTGGGAATTAAGAGCGAAGGATTTTGGCTTCGCAAACTGAGTTCCGACCGTTATCCAAACCATGCGAAATCCGATTTCTACTCCATTATTCGAAACGGAGTATTATTAAATCTTCCAAGCATTATTATTGAGCACGGTTACGTTACCTGCAAAACAGATTATGCCAATCATTTCAGTACAAAAAAACAGCGTAAAGAATTAGGAATTGCAGATGCCAATGCAATTGCTTCCTACTACAATTTAAAAGAAAATCAATTTACCGGAAAGTTTTCTAAAAAAGGGAAATCTACCTACTATATCAACAGCGAGGGAAAGAAAATTACCGGATGGATTAAAGAAGACGGAAATTGGTATTATATGAATCCATCCAACGGAAAGCTGATGAAAGGTTTTGTAACCGTTGGAAAATATCAGTTTTACCTGAACGCTTCCACCGGTGCTATGGAATCCTCTTGGTTTACCGTCAAAGGAAAACGCTATTTTTCCAAAGGAACCGGCGTGATGGAAACCAATAAAATCGTCAGCATTCTCGGAAAGAAATACTATTTCAACTCCAAAGGAGTTATGAAAAAGGGCTGGGTTACTTATAAGAAGAAAAAGTATTACTTCGGCAAAACAACCGGTGCTATGCTTTACGGTTGGCAACGAATCAATCACAAATATTATTATTTTTCCAAGAAAAGCGGAAAACTGACAAAGAAAAAAAGATAGAATTTAAGAGCTAAAGTCGAAAGCGCAAAAAACGCATTACACTTTGGCTCTTTTTTTCTGTTTAAGTCGATTTTTTTCGATGGAAAAATTACACAAAGTTCCTGCATCGCTTATAATAAATCAGTACGGGTATTTAAAATAATTAACGGGGGATTTTTGCGATGGAGAATGCAAAAAATACGCTTGTACTTGATGAATTGTCTGTTATAACAGATGAATTGGAACTACTAAAGAAACAACTACTGGAAGAAAAACAACAGAGAAAACACTGGCAAAAACTGGCAATGATTTTTCATGATGCACTTTGGAGCGAATTAAAGCGCACCAATCAGGTCAGTGCTGAATAACACAAAACCGGAAGAGAGGTTTTCCTCTCATTCCGGTCTTTTTTTATTTATATAACATCAGTAATATTCTGACATGTAAAAAATCATCACTGGAGTTCGAAATTTGACTCTTAAATATTTCATCTGCGGTTAACCGATTGTCATCTACTAAAAAATAATTGATATCGTCCTCCCGATTTTCACTTCCGGCCCCCCTTCCGGTTCTTTTAATCAAATATTTGTATTGATTGTAATCCGGTACTTCTGACTCTTTTGCTGCAAGACATTCTCCCAAGCTGTCTCCTCCTACAACCCGAATGGTCTTACCATCGTAGATTAAATCAATGTAATACGTATCTGTTCCACTGTCATCATCATTGACAAATGTTTCCTGAATCAGTAGTTCATCCCTTATTCCCAACTCGGTATTTCTCAGAAAGGAATCCAGACGTCCTGCTCCCCGTTCAATCACTCCGTCTTTCCATTCAACATCCGGGCTTTGGATTTCTCTTGCAGTTTTAGTCAATGTTCCAGAACCTTTTCCGGAAATCTCCGTATCATTCTTTTTACACCCGGTTACTCCAATAAAAAGCACCATCAATACAACAATTATTTTCTTCATATTCAACCTCTTTTCTGGAACCCGCACCGATTATTGTTCCTCTTTTACGGCAATACAATAAGTGCCGTCAACATTTTGTACCGCCACCATACTTTCATCTGTGGAATAATTCAACTGATAAATATTTCCCACGTTCTGATGATTGGTATCAAAAATATTGTTTGCAAGATTTTTCCCTAAATCATTTTCCGATACCTGAAGCGGCATATTATTGGAAATCAAATAATCCTGATTATTCACAATGTGGTATTTCGAATTATTAAAGAAAAATTCTCCCGAACCATTTCCATAATAAGCATTGCTTTCAAAAGTACTCTTTTCCTCACTTTGGGAAACTTCAGCAGTTGGATTGTCATGTGGATGTTTTTGTTCACTTCTCATGTGTGCAACACTAAAATATCCCATCAAGGCGATTATTCCACAAGCTGCTATGGAGCCATAACGGATTACGCTCTTTTTCCATCGTTTTTCTGCCCGACAAGGTTCAGTGGCTTCTTCTATGAGTTCATCATCGATGTTATGAATCAGTTCTAAAAATTCATCTTTTCTCATAATACTACCCCCTTTGCCTCCAGATATTTTTTTAAGTCTTTTCGAACACGGTGCAAGGTCACCTTCACTTTATTTTCTGAAACACCAAATGCTTTTGCAATTTCGCTGATAGAAAAACAATACCAGTATCTTTGGATAAAAAATCTTCTTGCTTCCGTCTTTTGTAAACGTAAAAAATCACTAATATACTCTGAAGTTTCTTTTTGCTCATAAAGATTTTCCGGCGTTTCCTTTCCGGATAAAATATCGGCCACTTCTTCCACTGGTATTACTTCATTCTGTTTTCTTTTATTTGCCTGATTATATCTTGCTCTATCAATCGAGATGTTCTTCGCAATTCTACACACAAAACTTTTCAGAAAATCCGGTTTTTCCGGTGGAATAATATTCCATAGTCTCAGATACGTTTCATTTTCTATTTCCTCAGCGTCTTCCACGCTCCCCGTAATATTTTTCCCTATCTGAAAACATAGTCTGCCAAATTTCTTTTTTGTTTCTATTATTGCTAAATCATCCCTTTGCCAGAACAATTCAATAATTTTGTTATCTTCCATGGAATCTCCTTTTGGTGTTCTGTCTATTATCTCGTAATGAATTGAAAGAGGTTACAAAAACATGAAAAAAGTTGGCAGATTTTTCTACCAACTTTTATTTTTCAAGAATATTACAGTAAATTCTTTCTTAATTCATCACCGGATGCTGCATGCAAATATGCCGGTGCAATATCAAATACTGTCTTACATCCCTTCTGTCCTTCCTGCTGAAGACGGAACGCTGCTCTTGCATATGCAATTAATACGCTTGATGTAAATTCAGGATTGGAATCCAATGTGAGCTTGTATTCAATGACATGCTTGTTTTCATTGTTGAATCCTGTGCTTCCGCTTCTAAGAACAACACCACCATGAGGAATTCCTGCATGGTCTCTGTCTAATTCTTCCTGGCTGATAAAATGTACTGTTGTATCGTAGTCTGCAAAATAGTTTGGCATTGTCTTAATATCATTTTCAATCTTATCAAGATCTGCACCTTCTGCTGCTACAACGAAACATTCTCTTGTATGTTTTTCTCTTGTTGTAAGTTCAGGATTTTCTCCCTTACGAACACTTTCCAAAGCTGCTTCTACTGGAATTGTATACTGTCTTGCATCAAGAACACCTTCAATTCTTCTGATTGCATCTGAATGTCCCTGGCTAACACCTTTACCCCAGAAAGTATAATCTTTTCCGTTTGGTAAAATAGCCTGTGCATAAAGTCTGTTTAATGAGAACATTCCCGGATCCCAACCTACGGAAATAATTCCGATATGACCGTTTTCCTGACAAGCCTTATCTACATTTGCGAAATGTTCAGGAATTTTTGCGTGTGTATCAAAACTATCAATTACATTGAAGTATTTCGCCATTTCCGGTGTCTGTGTTGGCAAATCATTTGCACTACCACCACACAGAATTAATACATCAATATCGTCTTTCTTTGATTCAATTTCATCCATGGAAAATACTGCTACGTCTGTGACAGTTTTTACTGTGGAAGGATCTCTTCTTGAGAATACTCCTACCAATTCCATGTCATCACTTTTGCTAATAGCGCATTCTACGCCACGTCCAAGGTTTCCATACCCTGCAATACCTACTCTAATCATGTTTCTTTCTCCTTGTATAAAAATATATAATAAATTCTTTTGTAAAAAGAAAATATCAAACATTTTTAATCGTTGATGTACTCATCAACAATTTTATCGATTACCCCCTCTTCTTTTAACTCTTCCAAAGCCAAATCAACCTTCTTTTTCAGTTTCTTATTTTTCTTTCGAATAGCAATGGAGTAATCTTCCTTCGCATAAGTACTTTCTAAAATAATCAGTCCGTTATTCTTTTCGACAAAAGCCTTTGCCGGCTCTTTATCAATCACAACACAGTCTATTTTTCCATCCAGCAACGCTGCGATTGCACTCTCTCCTGCATTGTATCGTTCTACCACACCCAATCCTGAATCTTCAATATCATCAGAACAATAAATATCACCGGTAGTTCCTGTTTGCACTCCCACTTTATGGTAAGAGTCTTTTTCGAAGAGATCGTTTGCACTTTTAATTCTGGAACCATATCGTACCACAATCACCTGAACGTCTGTCGTATATGGTTTAGAAAAGTTTACCACTTTCTTACGTTCATCCGTAACAGAAATCCCAGCAATCCCAATGTCTGCATCCTTCTTGGAAACAGCATCCAGAACTGCTTTAAACTTCATGTCACAAAACTGTACCCGAAGTCCCAGCTTCTCTCCTATTCTTTTTGCAATTTCAATATCAATTCCTTTGAACTGATCATTTTCAATGTACTCATAAGGTGGGAAATCCGCACTGGTCGCCACAACCAAAACACCATCTTCAATGGTATCACTTCCTTTCCCTCCGCCTATGAACCTGCACGCTATAAATGCAGAAAAAACAATTACTAATACCAGTGTCACTACTACAAGTTTTTTCATAAATGTCCCTCCTGTTTACTCCGAATCCACTAACTGTCGATTTTAGTATAACACATTTCCATCAAAAACACTACAAAAAAACTTAAGAAAAGGCCTCCACCAGAAGCCTCTTCTTATAAATGCACTTTAATAATAAACGATGATTGGATCACCATTTGAAATCAACTGATAAATTTGTGCCGCTGCTCCTGCCGGCAAATTAATACATCCATGAGAGCCTCCGGCAACCCAAATGTTACCACCAAATCTTGGTCTCCAAGCTGCATCATGAAGTCCTACACCGGTCGGCGTTAAACGAATCCAATAGCTGACTTTCGTTTCGTATTCATAACGACCGTTCGGTCTTCGGTCTCCTCGAAGGATTTTATTTTGACGCTTATCATAAGCGGTAAAAGCTCCTGCCGGTGTTTTATGCTTCGGATCATTCTTACCGGAAACAACATCTGTCTCCAGCTTTTTCTTACCTTTCACATAAACCCACAAATGCTGCTTCCCTAAATCAACTTCACAATAGGTTTTTCCAAATCCGTAGTTGTTTGTAGAAGGAGCTGCTTCTTTCATAGAATAAACCGGTTCTCTCTCAACGTCCTGTCGCTTTTTCAGTTCTTTGGACAGTTTTTCCAGTTCTTTTTCTTCATCAATTTTCCATCCGTAGTATGGACTTGCCACCAGAGTAATTTCTTTTCCGGCAGAAGTCTTAAACTTACGTGGTTTTCCAATCGTATTAACTTTTTTAGCCAGTTTGGAAACATACTTCTTCATATGCTTATCCCAAACAGATTTCTTTTTTACATAATTTCCGTTCTTGTCTTTTACCAGCCACTTTACTAACTGAGTTCCTGACAGAACCTCTTTGCTGCCATCCGGCAAATTGTATGTAATGCTAACACCTACCAAATCATTCAATTTCAAAATCTGATTATTCAGTGCTTCATCGTCTGATAATACTTCAGGGCTCTGATATGCTTCCTCCATATCCAGCGAATCTTTACTTTCCTTTAAAGCAGTCTCCACATAAGACACTGCTGTCTTAATCTTCATTGTAGTTCCCGGAACTTCCGGTGCCACTGCAAATGTTCCGCTTTCATACACAGGACTTGCATCTTTCGGACGAATCATATTCTTTTTATCCAATTCAGGAAGTTTTTTAACAATGTCCTGCAATTTGCTAAGAGAATACTTTCCTTCTACCTGGTAATCTTTATCATCTCTTTCCCAAAACCAGGTGATTCCGTTTTGTTCATCCAATATTTCCTGAACGTTATACTGATTTACATAGGCAAAATCAATATCTTTTCCTGAAATCGTCTCTGTCTTTTCTTCTCTGAATTTCAATGTAATCTGATAGTTTTTTGCACTAGAGTCTAATTTCTTTTCTGCTTCATCTACAGTCATTCCGCTAACATCAATTCCATTGATTTTCGTTCCTTTTGAAAATTCCATCTGATAAGTCGTGGATACATAGAAAAATCCAAGGCCCACAACGGAAACGACAATCAATAAGACGCTATAAAGAATTTTACTGCGACGAATTTTTCGTACTTTTTCCTCTACACTCATTTTTCGTCTCCTGAGATTTTTGTAAAATGCAAAATTGTCTCTAAAAATAGTTAAAGGTGGCGATAATCCGCCACCTCTAATAGTATCACATTGATATTTTTTTAACAAGAAATATTTTCCATATTTAGCAATTTCCTATCGAATCTTTCTGGACTCGATATAGAATCTCTTTTCATCCGCATGTCCCATTGAAAAAGTCTTTCTTGGAAGGGAACCGTCTGCTCGAACTGCCGGGAACAATTCTTCTTTTTTCATTCCTTCAAACAGGAATCCCAAAACACCTTCCTCTTTACACAGATTCCGGACTGTTTCCACTCCATGAATATAGTCAATATTCATTTCCGGATGTTCTTTGAGATAGATGTCAATAAAGGTCTGTAAGGTACCAATCGGAAGTTTGGCTGTCGCATTGACTTCGATGGTTCCTGTTTCCTCTTTGGTAATACATTCAAAATACTGTGTTTCCTCACCGCCGTTTTCCTTGGTGTATGCTACGAACTGTTCAATAAAATCCTGAGCATCCACGTTGAATAACACACGGTAAATCGGTTCGAACGCAATGCTTCTGTCGTGAACATTTTCCAGTTCCACCAAAGCATATCTGGCATTCGGATTCTTTGTTAACAAATAACTTTCTTTTGCAGCTGCCAGAGAATGATTTCCATCTCCCACAACAAAAAGTAAATCTTCATTTGCTTCCAACAGTTTTTCCAGAGCGTGCTGAACTTCTTCTACGGTCTTTTCATCTAAAAACCAACCGGAAATATGTCCGCCGTTTTTCATTAATTCAAAATCATAAGCCACTTCCAGTTCCTGTTTTTTTGCTTCCAGTGGTTTCACAACGGAACGTGTAGGATCATCAAATAACAAAAGAATGTGTGGCATCTCCAAAGATGCATCTTTACGAATCTGGATTCTTGGCGGAAGACGGTCTTCAACCGTTTCTTCCGTGGCACGAATCATTGTCTTACTGTTCTTGTGATAATCATAGTCTTCCAAATCAATTACACCGACCAGACCTTTGCGAATCTGATCTCCGATTTTACGCTCTACATAAATCATAGCGTTCTTATGTTCTTCAAAAACATCTCCGTTCAGATAGTCAATCATTGTCTGATTAATCTTTTCCACGCTTTCCTGATTATCTTCCTTCAGCCATACTTCCGGAAGCATAATATTCAATGCTGACGGTGCATCTCCTACAATCTTTTGTACATCTTCCCAGTACTCCGGTTCTGATGTGTGCTGGTCACAGGCGATTACCGACCATTTTTCAAAATCCTTTTTTGGCAGCAAGATATCTGCCGGTTTAAAATAACTCATATTCTACCTCTTCTTCCGTGATTTTCTCCGTCTATTTTATCACAGACTTTCCCAGATTAGTACCCATTTTTTTAGTTGGTTCACTGCCTGTTCTATGTTATAATTTTACTATATACACATTGGTTTTTTATTGAGTAATTTGGAGTAGAAAATGGTAGAAAAAATCGAAGTTCAAAACATCAGAAAAAAATATACAAAAAAAGGAAAAGAAATCCTTCGAGATATTAATTTTTATGCCCACTCCGGCGAATGTATCGGAATTTTGGGATTGAACGGTTGTGGTAAAACCACACTGCTCAGTTGCATGGCCGGACTGGTTTACCCGGACAATGGTAGTGTTTATCTGGATGAGGAAAACCTCCTTCAATCACAGAATTTTGAAGATAACATCGGTTACGTTCCTCAGAACAATCCGTTAATGGAAGACTTGTCTGTAAAAGATAATCTTCGACTTTGGTACACCGGTGCAAAACTGTCCCTGGATGAGGCCTTGGAGGATGGTATTTTAAAAGCATTGGGAATTGACCATTTTATTGACAAAAAAGTTTCTCAATTATCCGGCGGAATGAAGAAAAGACTCAGTATCGGCTGTTCCATGGCGAACCAGCCACCGGTTCTTTTAATGGATGAACCATCTGCCAGTCTGGATATTGATTGCAAAGAAATTATTGCCCAATATATTAAGACTTTTACAAAAGAGGGAGGCATTGTCATCATTGCCACCCATGAAGAAGGAGAAATTTCTCTTTGCGATCGAATTTATCTTCTGAACGATGGTCTTCTTTCCCCTTATGAATACACGGATCTTCACACTTTAACAAAGGATTTAAAGGAACAGAAACATGACTAAATGGAAATTATTATTTTTATTGGAACTGAAGAGAGTTAAAAATTCCATTCCTTCCATGTTCATGGGAATGATTATTTTTGCTGCCATTATCGCAGGCCTTTCCCTGATTTCCTTTGGGGTCCAGAAGAATTTCAATGAAGTTGAAGCTTCCTACAATGTTGCACTGGTTCAAACCGAGGAAAACAGATATACGGATTTGGTAATGGATGCAGTGAATTCCATTTCCACCAAAAAGACAAACTTTAAACTCAATGAGGTGGATCAGGAAGAAGCTCTGGAGGGGTTAAGGAGTGGAAAATATGATGTAGCCTTTGTAATTCCGGAGAACTTTTTTGATGATATGGTTATGGGATACGACACCAAAATCGAAATCCGTTACGGTGGTGCTCCCGCTACGGTAGTCAGCTTTGTCATCTCCGATTTAACCGGTGTTGCCACCAAGTATGTGGAACTGTCGGAACGTTGCTTTTATTCCATGCGGGAATTTCTGCAGGATCGCAATGTGATTAACGGAACAGAATATGATTTGGCTCTGACCATGCCTTTTATCAACTTGCTGTTAAACAGAAATAATATTTATGCACCAAAGCTTGTCACTCCGACAGATAATATGTCCTTTACGACCTATTACATCTGCGTCGGATTAATTCTGATTTTCTTATTGTTGGGCTTGCAGAGTTCCGGTTTTCTTTCCAGACATCAGCACGATTTGGAACGAAAATTACGCATTTCCGGAGTCAGCAGTCTTTATCAGATTTTAGCCCGTTATTTGGCGTTGCTGTTTTGTTACAGCATTCTGTATTTGCTGATTTTAATTATTATTCTTTTTGTAAAACCGGAATATTTTATGGGAGCGCTTTGTATCTTCCCTGTTCTCATCCCGGTTTGTGCTCTGCTAATATTTGTTTATGAATTGATTGAAAATACAGCCAATGCCATTCTAACCTTGTTTGTGCTGGTAATATCCCTGGGATTTATTTCCGGATATTTCTTCCCACTGTCCATGCTTCCAAAATCTTTTGTGAGTTTGTCCCGTTTTACGGTAACAAGGTTAATGCTTGACTACGCACAGGATTGTATGCTGCACCAGACCTGGATTTTCCACTTTGGTCTTATGATGTTGCACAGTGTCCTTTTGATTGCCCTTTCGGTAATCGCCAGAAACTATAAAATCCGCAAATAAATCAAGGAGAGCCTATGAATCAATTGAAAAAAACTTTAATATGGATTCTTCTTTTAACAAAGCGATATTTAAAGAAGCCGTTATTTATTATTACAATCTTATCTATTCCATTGTTGTCCTTTGGATTGAAAAACATGTCCGGTAAAGACGAAAAGATTATGCGCGTTGCAATTTACGAAGAAAACGTCGGCGCCAATCCAATGGCTGATGAGATTGTAGATGCACTTTGCAATCGTGAAAGCAGCTCCATCTCTTTCTATCGGGTAGACTCCACGGAGGGATTGGACCGTGAGGTTCAAAACGGAACGGCTGTATGCGGCTATCATTTTCCGGCTCAGTTTGCAAAGCATCTGACCAATTACATTCAAAATAAACAGGACGGACTTCCTTTCGGTACCGCACTGATTCAATGCGTTATGATTAAAGACCGGAACTTTGTCCGATTGGCAAACGAAATCGTCTTTTCTGAAATATACGATGATTTCTCCATTATTGCCTTAAAGAACTATATGACCAACAGCACTTACCTGGAAACATTTACGGAAGATGACTGGGAAGAACTCCTGGCCTTACGAAATCAATATGATTCCCTGGACATTGATTTCTTCTCTTTCTACTATGCCGATGGTTCAGAAAACAAGTTGATTAACAATGCCAATGAACAAAGTTATTTGACCTTGCCGGTTCGTGGTTTGGTTTATGCATTGATTTTATTGGCGGCAATGTCCGGAGCCATCTTATTGTTCCGTGACATGGAATCCGGATTTTTCGATAAAATTCCGTTAAAACGAAGAAATGCATTGTCTTACTTATATATCATGCTTCCAACGGTTATGTCCGGTATTATCGGTTACTTTGGAATTGTCTTTTCCGGAACATCAGAAAATGTTTGGATGGACTTATACAATACGATTTTGTATATTTTCATGACCACAGGATTGATTGCAATCCTACATTTGGTACTGAACAATTTAAACCGGTTTGTTTCCATTTTACCGATTTTCATTATCATCAACTTAATTGTTTGTCCGGTATTCATTAACATTCAATCGGCTGTTCCTTCTGCTGAATATATTAAATGGGTCCTTCCCGTTAATCACGGAATTCGCGGACCACACTCAATCACATCCCGAATGCTGATGTTCCTTGTTGGATGTCTGGGATTCATAATTTGCTTGAAAGCTTCTCATAAAAGAAGGGTGCATTCCAAATAGGATGCACCCTTTCTGATTATTTCGTCTTTACGGTCTTCTTTGCTGACCAGGTCGAATATACAAATTTCTTACCAACCATCTTAAATGTTCTGATTTTTACGTAATATACTTTCTTTGATTTCAATTTTCTGATATCCATCAATCGAAAACTCTTGGAACATTTCTTTGTCTTTTTCTTTTTAAAGGACTTGTCGGTAGAATATGCCACTTCGTAACCAGTCATTTCATTAAACTTTTCTCCGATTAAACCTGCCCAAAGAACAGAGAAACCGCCTTTAAATCCTGTTAAACGAGATATCTTTGTGTTATATGGTACAATATTGAACTTTGCAGTTCCCGTACCGGAATAATTTCCTTTTAATTTTACTTTAACAGTATAGGTTCCAATTCCTTTTGTCTTTGGATAAGTCACTTTATAGTTGGACTTTGGAATCACTGTCTTTCCGTCTTTTACCACAACAACCGGTTTAACTTTTCCCTTTTTCTTGTAAAGGTAATTTTTCTTCTTCAAAACAACCTTTGCTTTGATTTTCTTCTTTTCAATCTGATATTCAAAAGAAACCGTACCTTTGTAGTTTCCAATTCCTTCCACAGTAACTGTTGCAGTACCAACATTCACTGCATTGGTATAACTTAATGTGTAATCAACATTTTCCTGCAATACGGTCTCACCGTCTTTTACTTCAAGTGTCTGCTTTGCTGTAGTTCCACAATATGTCTTCTTTTCCACTCCGGTAATCTCACATTCAGAAATACTTTTCTGTTCCTGAACTGCCTCCGTTGTAGTCTCCACACCTGTCGTTAACTCCTCTGCAAGAACCGGTGTTCCGCCAAACACTCCTAATGCAATTACCGAGCTAATACACAAACCTATGATTTTCTTCTTCATTGTTTCTCCCCTCCAATACTCTTTCTTTTGCTTCTTCTCATTATATCGAAAAACATCTTAAATGTATATTTCTATTTTTTCCCTTTACGTATCACAGACAATGTCAGACAAAGCAATGCTGCCCCTGCCACAACTTTACTCCATGGTGCTGCTTTGATGCCTCTCTTTTTTCCGGAACCGATTGGAATTTCATCTCCGGAATGAATTGCCTTCAGCTGATATCCCATAATCTTCTTCATTACCTCGTAAGGTTTCTCTCCTGTGCAATGACAGGTATAAAACTGAGTATCATACTTTACCAGCCGCTGTGCAGTATCAATGATGGTTCGCACATCTTCTCTGGGATATTTATTCTTACGCATCAGATGAAAACCGCTGATTGCCACATCCGGCTGCGTTCCAAACAACTCTACATACGTATCCATCATATTCAAGATTCCCTGATGAGCACAACCGGAAAACAAGATTTGTTTTCCCTTTTGCTGTATCACAAGACATTGCTCATGTTGAAAATCATCCTGTACCAATTCATCTCCCACTCGTTTCTTTAAACGCTGGTTTGTCTTTGGAATCGGATATGTTTTTTTCATTTTTGAAAACAGGAACAATTCCTCATCAATTTTCCAATTTCCTTCGATTTTCACAATCTGGGAATGTTCTTCCAGTTCTTTGTTCAAACCAATATATTTTTCTTTTCCGGTTTCTTCATCCACAGAATAGTAATCACCAAATGCTGATTTCTGCATATAAACCTTTGCCTGATGATTCTTCTTCAAAAACGCCTGAAGTCCACCGCCATGATCATAATGTCCATGACTGAGAATCACCGTATCAACCTGTTCCATATCAATTCCCATCTGTTCTGCATTACGCAAAAACAAATCTGTCGCCCCCGTGTCCATTAAAATTTTGTGCTTTTCTGTCTCAATGTAAAAGCTCAGTCCGTGTTCCGCGCCACAACCTTTGCTTCCCACTGTGTTTTCTACTAAGTTTATGACTTTCATTGTTCTACTCCTCGTTCTGTAATGACGACCCCTACATTTTACCATAGTGGTCAAAAGAATAAAATACGCATTTTTTGAAGGGTACTCTTTTTCTTCAATTCTACATTCTTAGGAATTTGTTTAACCATATTTCAAACTTTGTTTGGTACACTAAAATATGAAACGAGGTGAAAAGAAGTGGATTTTGGAACAAGAGCAAAAATGCTACGGGAAAATGCAAAAATGACTCAGGATCAATTGGCAAAACAATTGGGAGTATCAGACTCTATGATTTCTTTTTATGAATTAAGGGAACGTGCTCCATCCCCTGATATTTTAATCAAGTATGCTCAAACATTTCATGTAACCACGGACTACTTGCTTGGCCTAGAATATGCCCAGGTGCTGAATGTTGGTGATTTAGACGAGCATGAAGTGTTGGCATTGGAAACCGTTGCAAATTCTTTCCGAAAGAAAAAAAAGCATTTATAAATAATACCCCTCTGCTGTTTAAAACAACAGAGGGGTATTATTTTAATTGTCTGATTCGTAAATACCGAAAAGACGTTCCTATTCTTTTTTCGTTTGTCCAGCCCTGCTACAATTCCCACGTTCTACTTTATAACGCTAAGAATTCTATTATAAATATAGTTTTTCTCTGCATCACTGAGATTTTGATTATGGTAAGCTTCCTCAGCAATGTCTCCAATCTGATACTGATGAATATCTGTATAGACTACTTCACCATTTTCCAACATTGCATAGGCTCGGACAAAAAATCCGGTCGTAAACTCTTTTGCATTTCCAACGGCAAATTTCATGGTCATTGCATAGCTTTGATCCATGGAAAGCGTCTGCGAAAATGGTCCTTTCACCGCATCACATGGTTCCACATGAACATATGGATTTTGATTCTCTAAAATCATATCCTCCCGTTGAAATCCATCCACGTCGAGACCATAAATCAATCCTAGTTCCCGAATTTTTTCTCCGTGAATAGTAGAGCTTGCGGAATAAATTGTTCTCAAGCCGCCCTTTCTTGCATTAATCTGAAAACCATTCACTTCCAATCCTTCTGCTTTATACGGAAACATGGAAATCAACTGAGAAACATAAATTCCATTCCAGGAGCTATCCACCAGACGAACCTGCACTTTCGCATCAGCATTCAATGTCGTCAGCACACTCTTTGGAATTACAATTTCCCCCCGGCTGTTTACGGAAACCTCAGCATTTTCCACTGCCGTCCAGCTCCAATTACTTCCGGTTCCACTGTAACGATAAAGACTGTTTCCTTCCAGCAAAAAGTCAAAACCAGCACTGGTATCCAATCCGTCAGACCCATTCACAAATCCACTATCATTCTTTCCGTCCACATCTAAATACGCTTGCAGTGTTTGGTATGCAAGATTTGTTGACACCTGAATTTTTACCGCAGTTTCTTCCTCGTAAAAAGAAACCGTTGTTCCTTCCCGGGTTGTTGTTTCTTCTTCTGTAGTCGCTTCCTCTTTGGTGGTTGTTTCAACCGTCCCCTGAGCAATGTTCACATTTCCTAAAGTTAACCATCCATCACTTTGTTGTCCTTCATTGGCAAACCCCAGAATATTTCCGTTCTCCAAAGGATTTATTACTTTCATGCACAATGTATAATTTCCCTGTTCCAACCCGGCATTTTCAATGGTATAAGAAAATTCCCGCAAGGTTGCATCTGCCGGAATATCACACAAATCCCAATCCGTTTTCCATTGTTTCACAACACTTCCATTCTGCTTTACTCCAATTGCTACCGGCCAGTTCTCATGGTCATAGTAGAATGGAGCGCTTCCAATATTCTTTATGGCAATTTTAACCGGAATCGTATCACTGCATTGATTCGGGTAATAAGCTGTTGTTACCTGAAAATCATATCCTAACTGCTTTGCCGCATTTCTTGCGTTTGTTTTTGTTGTTCCCTGATAATACTTCATCTGTTCACAAAGCATCCAGGTTGCATGAGCTTCCTGCATACACAACTCCCAGCTTTGGAAGCTACCATCCGGTGTTCTTCCTGAAAAAATATCATTTTGGCTTGGAGGATAGACTTCCCCACCAATACAATTTGTCTTCCAGCGTTCACCCATTCCGAAGTTATACATTTTCTGCATAAAACTCCAATCCTGTCCACCACTTGCCTGGGATAAGGTAGCATACCCAAAAGAGTCATCATGAAATCCCACATCATAATTGTTGAAATTAATTCCGCTTTTTGGTTCTCTCACACAAAGCTCTGTCTTTCCAAAAGAGCTGTCAAAAGCATCCAGAACCTCTTTGTACACAGCCGTCGGAATACTCCAGTCCTTACCCGGTTCAGACCCATCATCAAAAGGCCAGTTATGCCATTCGCCCCAAAAGCCTAATAATCCCAACGTAATAAATCCGATTCTTTTATCACCATCATACTTTTCACCAAATGCATGGATAAACTGAACCATGGATTGGCGAAACAAAGCATTCTCGTAATCCGGACAATATCCGGAACCACCTAAGCGCTCCGGTTCATTGTAATAGCGCATCTCAAGCCCTTGATCAATTAAAAACTGCGGCACTCCGGAAGCTTCTCCCGGATAATCATAATAAAAACGTAACACCGCCTGATGCCCTCTTCCTGCAATGGTATTTAGCCGATTTTCCAATGCAGTCCAATCAAAGGAATTCATTCCTGTCTGTACCGCACTAACCGGAATATAGAACCATTCCATACTGTGTGGAAAGGCCGAAGTCTTCTCTTCAAAAGGCACAAATCCTTTTAACGGATTTCCTTCCCAGGAATTTCCTGCCGCAACAGAATGTGCCACCATATCCTGTGCCGGAACCCTTCTCATTAAATTTCCCAAAGTAACCATCATCAAGCAGATACAAACTGTAGCGCTAATCCACCGAATCCTTTTGAATTTCATTTTTTGTCTCCTTTTCCTAATAATTCTGTATTTATTGTAGCAAAACAGATTCTTTTTGTCGATTTCAAAAAAAGAAAACGGCAGGGTCGAGACACCTGCCATCTAATTACTTCAAATCTGAAATATTTTTATATTCTTTTTTCAAATGTTTTGAATGAAATAAAACGCCTCTTACACTTCGATAAATTGTGAAAAACGGGCGAAGTATTTTGTGTTTATAAAAGAACGGAAACCGATCCTCATAAAACTCATCCGGCGGAAAGAAACGCCGATAATAATACCTTCTTTTCGCCTTTTTCAGGCTCTCTCCTTCTTTGGCATATCCTTTCACCTGACGCTGCAGAGCATTCTGTACTGTTCCAAAAACACCACACCGACACATAAAGAAAATATCTTCCTCCTCTGCCGGATTCACTTCATTTTTTGGATTCATACAGTTTTCTGCAATCGTTTTAATCCGATTCTCAAAATCTCTGATTTTTAACGTATCCAGTTCTCTATTAATGTAATCCCAATCCAGTCTGTTGTTTTCTTTTCGCAAAAAAACATAAAAATCTGCCAGATTTCGTACACCACTTCCTTTAGTCTGGTAATGTTTATACTCATGAGCAACCATAAAAATATACTCATCTTCTAATGAATAATGGAATTCATAAGTCGAATCCTCATTAGGAATTGCTTTCTCCCAAGGATTTCTGTAATACTTTAAATGCTCGCTTCCCGGATCCATTAAATCACGATGCATTTCAAAATTGTATAAATGATTCTTTAAACAAACATCATCTTTCTCGTAGTTTCCTTTCGTAACATATCCTCGTTTCTTCATATATGACAACAGAATTTTTTGTGTTACAGCAACTGTTTTTCTGCGTTCCTTGTCTGTTTTTCCTACGATACGATATCCGCCCTTGGCATCCTTTTCAATTCTACCATACAGAATATCATTATCCGCCATATCACGCATTCCCGGCTTTGGATAATATTTTTCAATTTGACATCCTTTAAGCTGAAGAAATGATATTCCTTCTTTACTAAGGTCTGATAAAATTGCCTCGCGTTCTTCCGCCATCATCAGTTTTTTGTATATTACCGTATTCCGATAATCCTTCCACTTTTTCACCAAATCAACCGGCATCTCATTGGCAAACGGTTCAATTGCATAGTAGGTGAGACCCTGCACATCATTTTTTGAAATGACATTGTACACCATTTCCCAGCTACATTCCTCCGGTTTCTTCTCTGCCGGCAAATCATTCAAAGCACACTTCATCAAATGAAGCATGTATTTGCACGCCAAATTAAAAACCTCTTCATTTTTTACTTCATTTCCCCGTCCTGCCTCGAAACTCTGATGCTGACGTTTTTCCTGTCCCATTGTTTATCCTCTTATCTGTTTACTCGCGAGCCTTTTTATCCTTCCGGCAAACCCTCTGCATTTCTTATATAGCAGCCGAATCGGAAAGATATAATTCCATAGTCTGGAATACAAACAATACCATTTGTTTTCTACACAAATTTCTTTTTTATCCCGATGAAAAGAAGTAAGCACACCAATGATATCTTCATCTTTAATGCCATACTCCTTATCCATACGATTATCTCCCCGCATCACATAAGAATCCGGAAGAACCTTAATAATTCGATGCAAAATATAATCGTTATTTACTTTATAAAGGGGAACATCATATTTTTTCAATCGCCCTTCATAAGGTTTAATCACAACAATATCTCTTTTTGAACGTAACATTGGATACATACTGATTCCATCTACAACGTTCATAAAAAATCCGTTTTGTTGCATAAATTCCTCAATGTTTACCGTATCTTTCATTCGTCCAAAAAGCCCTCTGTTTTCATTTTACCCAAAAACGACTGCACGTCCTGGACTGCCTTTTCTTTTGTAATTCCATACTGTTCTACAATTTCTGAAGCAATTTCATCTTCCGTTTTCCCGGTAGCCACTGCTTCCCAAATCAATTTACCCGTTTCATTCAAACGAATCATTCCGGCAAAATCTGTATTCTTATCTCCATCCGGAATAATCACTGTCTGTCCTGCTACGGAACGAACTAAAAATCCTTCTTTAATTTTCATACTGTTTTCTCCATTCTTTTCCAGTCATTTTTTCAAAACTGCATTTTGCAGCCTCTTCAGAAATATCACATTCCAACAAGTAGAAAGGAACCCTTTCAACGATTTTATTAATAAATTCCAATACCTTTGGCATTTCACCACTTCGAATGTCAAAATAGAACTGTTGGATCAGGTGCTCTATATATTCTCCCGGCGATATTTCTTTAATTCTATTTTCCGTCCCGCGTCGAATAAAACAAATTCCTTTCAACGGCACACTTTTGTTAACCTGCCATCCTTCACTTCCACACCATGGTGTTCCGTACGCAACGACCGAATCATCTTCAATAGCCAGTTCCGGCTTATCTCCGTTGACTATAACTACCTTTTCTCCCAGATATTTTCTCCAAAGAACTATATGCGTAGTTTTTCCGGTACCACTCGGTGCTGTAAAAATGAATCCGTCTCCTTCATATTCAATCAGCGCACCGTGCATCAGAATCATCTCCTGTTCCAGCAATCCGGAAGCAATTTTATCAAAAATACAAGCATATTCCTGATATCCTCCCGAAACACCGGGTGCCAATTTTAAAACTTCTTCCAAATCTTTACTATCATACGTAATCCGAATAATTTCCTGATTAACATCTGAAGAATCAATCAAATAGTCTTTAAATTTCTTTTTCGTATATGGATACTGATATTCTACTTCGTATACAAGTCCTGCAACTTTACACAGGAACTTCTTTTTACCAATCGATATATCCTTCATCAGTATTATCTTCTCCTACAAGTTCTTTCTTCTTGGTCGGCTTTTCTGTTTTCTTTTCTGTTGGTTTTTCAGTCTTCTTCTCCGTCTGTTTTTCTGTCTGTTTCTCTGTCTGTTTTTCCGTTTCCTTTTCAGCCTGCTTTTCCGTTTCTTTTTCTTTTGTTCCTTCTGTCTTTTCTTCTTTTTTCTCACCGGAAGGTTCTTTATCGGTAGCCTTCTCTTCTCCGTTCTGTGCAGGTTTTGTGACATTCTGCTTTTCACCCACAGGCTTTCCATAAGTCTTAACCAGTTTCTTTGCTTTATTCGTCAATCTTTCAAAAAAGCTCTCTTTTTTTTCTGTTTCAGCTTCTGTCACAGTCTCTTCCTGTTTTTCCGCTTCTTCTGTAACATTTTCAGTCTTTTTCTCAGATCCATCTCCCAGAACTTCATCCCAGTCTCCAGAATCGCCATCATCCTGATTTCCTTCATCTACTACGATAAAATTTCCCTCTGGCGTGGTTTCTTCTTTGGTTTCAACAGAACTTTCTTTTTTAGCGTTTTCTTCTGTGCCTTTATGATCATTTCCGCTCCGACTGATTATAAACACACTACCAATGGCTATTGCAATGATTAACACTCCGCCGACAATTGCTGCAATAATCTTTTTATCCATAAACATTCACCCCGATTCTTTTCCGTCCTCAAACTATCCGGTTATATAAAGATAGGAATAGGATTTCTCCTATTCCTATTCTCATTTTTCTAGTTTCCGCCAAATATATCGTCCCATGAACCTGAATCTTCCTTACTTCCGGGACTTGCGTATGTGAGAGCTTTGATATTATCTTCAAAACTAATCACTTCAGCAATTGGTTCTTGATACTCTCTCTCCATTTCTTTTCTCCTCGTTCTTTTCAAATATGGGGATGGATCAATTCCATCCCCATATAATTTTCTGAATTCGTCTTTATCGTTTCAACCAATCTTATGCAGAGAATTTTACCAGTCGTTCCAATCCGGTTCAGTATTATCTTCTCCCTGACTTAAAAGACAAGCAACTTTCAAAGACTCTTCCAATCTAATAACTTCCATTTCTGGTTCACTATAATGATTGAACATATCACTCTACTCCTTTCCAATCTACTGATTCTTTCTGGCATTAATTTCTTCACTTGTGATATTCGGGCTTGCAATACCGGTTACTCTAGTGCCATCTGCTGTTACCCAATATGGTGTTGCAACTAAATCAACTCCTGTACTTGGAATGCCATTAAGGTTATAAGTGATAAATCCAATCGCATCTTCTGAATACTGTGTCGGAAGCTGTGTGTTTCCGTTTCCGATTAATGATTTGTACACTCTGGTAACCTTAGCTGTAAATCCTTTGCTACCATTAACGATATCAAAGCCTGCTTCAAGATAATCTAACTTATCAACATTAGAGATAAATCTCAGAGAATCTTTGTCTCCATTCTGTCCGATCTTAAGCTGAACTCTAACTTTCAGCACATTTTCATCAACAAACAGAGGATAAGCTGCTCCTGTCGTTCCTGTATAAGGTGTTGTACATGTATCATCCGTATACCAACCTGCAAATATTTTACCACTTTCTTCTGGATATGTCCAGTTTTCTTGTGCCTTATCTCCCTTATATGAATCAACTATCATCAAACCTTCATCAGGTTCAACACCATAAGTACCATCACCGTTATCTTCAGGTACAAATCCTGGTGCACAATCTTCTTCAGCTACAGGGGTATTAAATGTACCACCTCTTACAAATCCGCTCATATCTTCAGTTGCAATTGCTGCTCCTGTATCTGTATCTGTAGATGTAAATGTACCACCTGAAACATCAAAACTAATCTTTGCAATGTCTGCTGCTGAATTATTCTGTACATTTGCTTCATATAATGCTACACATGCTTCAATTTCACCGTCTGAAATATTAACTTCGATTGGCTGTCTTGTAGTATGCTGAACTACTG
>JAEEGL010458363.1_pt1 | contig 48015 bp, 33 predicted proteins | sample 9134231 | NCBI WGS metagenome assembly JAEEGL01 (sample SAMN16246548, study PRJNA631951) | gut metagenome | biome: gut microbiome; feature: rumen; material: fiber-attached | host: Bos | place: Iran: Karaj | collected 2018-10 | reverse complement strand
GTCCGCCTTGCCGACATCAAAGGTGGTAATTGTGACGTCGCCGGTCACATCTGTCGGTGTAACAGCAGTTTCAGTCTGTGATACTTCACTGCCGGAGCTGCTCTGGCATCCCGCCGCTGCAATCAGCGTCAGGGCACTCATAAGGAGTGCGCCGAGCTTTCTGATCTTTGTTCCGATATGCATGATTGGTTCCTCCCCTTTTTTCGCGATTACTCGCGATTTGTATATAATGCGTGAATAAGCGGCTGCGGTACAGGCTTTGTCCCGGAAAAACGGATCGCGCCGTGCAGCATAGCTTCCGCTTCATCAAGCTGCGCTTCCGAGGCGGCATACATTGTGAGCAGCGGGTCGCCGGCATGCACAAAAGCACCGCGCCGCGCAGAAAGCCGGATTCCGGCACCCGGATCAATCGGATCCTCTTTGCGCTGTCTGCCGGCACCCAGAAGCACCGATGCACGGCCGATCGTCTCACTGTGCATGGCTTCGATCCAGCCATCCTGAGCAGCATGCAGGATACGCTTACACCGCGAGACCGGCAGCACCTCCGGGTGATCTCCGCGCAGGCTGCCTCCCTGCGCCGCAACCATCTGCTCAAAGCGCTCCATCGCGCTGCCGTCTGCGACAGCTTTCTCCGCAAGCGCACGGCATGTCTCAGCCGTGCCCTTACCGGCCATACAGAGGATCTCTGCGGCAATCGTCAGGCAGAGCTCCGTCAGATCGGCTTCACCCTCTCCGCGCAGCACCTCCAGTGCTTCGCGCACCTCCAGTGCATTGCCGATGCAGGTGCCGAGCGGCTGATCCATATCAGTCAGGATCGCGGCGGCATCTCTGCCGTCTGTTTTCGCGGCGGCAAGCATCAGACGCGAGAGTTCGGCGCCGTCTCTGTCATTTTTCATAAATGCGCCGCTGCCGATCTTCACATCCAGCAGAATATGATCTGCGCCGGTTGCAAGTTTTTTGCTCATGATGCTCGCGCAGATCAGCGGGATGCTGTCCACTGTCTCCGTTACATCCCTGAGTGCATAGAGCTTTTTATCAGCAGGGGCAAGATCTGCGGTCTGCATCGCAACCGCACAGCCGATCTGCCGTACCTGCGCAAGAAACGCTTCACGGGAAAGCGCGGTGCGAAAGCCCGGGATGCTTTCCAGCTTGTCGATCGTGCCGCCGGTGTGACCGAGCCCTCGCCCGGACATTTTCGGCATGAACACACCGCAGGCTGCTACAATCGGCGCGACAATCAGAGTGGTCTTGTCACCGACGCCGCCGGTGCTGTGTTTATCAGCAACAGCTCCCGGCAGATCCCAGCGGAGCACCTGTCCGGAGTCGCGCATGGCAAGCGTGAGCGCTGCCGTCTCAGGATCGCTAAGTCCGCGGAAACAGACCGCCATCAGCCATGCCGAGAGCTGGTAATCCGGAATCTTTTCCTCGCCCTCCGCCGTGATGCCGCGCACCAGTGCGCGGATCTCATCCTCCGAAAGCGGAATCCCCGACTTTGTTTTTCGGATGCATTCGCCGATATGGAACACTGTCATAACGCATACCTCCCTTGATTTCGTTAGCTTCAGTATACCATATAATTCTTAAAATAGCAATAAATGCGGAATGAAAATTTCGTGAAAAGGATGTAAAATATATATCTTTTATCCCGATTTTACTGAAAACAACGGTGTATGAACTGAAAGAACTGCCGGAATTTATCAATTTTTTGCCAAATTGTTACCATTTCGACAAAATCACCCTGAAACCGCTTGCAAAATCCGCGGGAATGTGGTATACTAATAGTGACGAATTCTGTCAGAAGACGGAGGCTTACAAATGAAATCTGTCAATATCGCTATCGACGGTCCTTCCGGCGCAGGCAAGAGCACGCTCGCCCGCCGGCTCGCTGCACGTCTCGGCTTTGTCTATGTCGATACGGGTGCGATGTACCGTGCGATCGCTTATGAAATGATCCGGCGGAACGCAGAATCGGAACGCGACATACTCGCCGCACTCCCCGATTTACAGATCTCGCTTCGGTATGTGGACGGCGCACAGCATGTCTTTGCGAACGGCAACGATGTGTCGGCGCTGATCCGTACTCCCGAGGTATCCATGCGTGCATCTGCCGTTTCCGCAATCCCCGCTGTCCGGGCTTTCCTGCTCGAAACACAGCGGCAGCTTGCAAAAGAACAGTCTGTCGTCATGGACGGACGCGATATCGGCACGGTCGTTCTGCCCGATGCGGATGTCAAGATCTTTCTCACAGCAGCAGCCGAGAAGCGCGCTTACCGCCGCTGGCTGGAGCTTGAGGAGAAAAAGCCCGGCACACAGAGCTATGAGGATGTGCTCGCAGATGTCATCCGGCGGGACAAGCAGGATATGACACGCGAGATCGCACCGCTCAGACCCGCTGAGGATGCCGTGACAGTTGACACCACAGACGCCGATCTCAAGCAGTCCGAAGAAATGCTCTATGCTGTATGCAGGGAGAAGCTGCATTTATGAAAGGATTTTATAAATTTGCAATCCGGCTGATGTCCTTTCTGATGCCGCTCTGCTACCGCATTGAGGTAAAGGGCAGAGAGCAGCTGCCGAAGGAGGGCGGCTATCTCTTTGTCAGCAACCACCGCAGCAATGCTGACCCGATTCTGATCGGCATTCAGAATCCTGAAACTCAGTTTTGCTTTCTCGCAAAGCAGGAGCTCTTTTCACAGGGCTTCATCGGCTGGCTGCTCAAAAAGCTCGGTGCAGTCGCGATTGACCGCGGTGCCGGTGATGTCTCCGCACTGGAGGAACTGGAAACGCGCCTCAGAGCCGGCGAAAATGCACTGATCTTCCCGGAGGGCACACGCTCAAAAGACGGCAAGCTGATGCACTTCAAAACAGGCGCCGCGCTGATCGCAGCGCAGACCGGTGTGCCTGTCGTGCCGGTCGGCATTTCTTTCGACGGACAGCTGCACTTCCGCAGCCGCATCCTCGTCACTTACGGCGCACCTTTTTCGATCCCGCAGACGGACCCGGAAAAACCCTCCGGTGCCGTACTCAAACAGATCCGGCAGGAAATGTCGCGGAATGTCGCCGCACTGCTGCCGATGCAGACAGAAAGCCAAGTGCAGGAAGATAAGCCTGCGCAGAAGGGAGAATAACCACCTATGAATCGCAGAATTGATTACGGCAAGATCGCGCTGATCCTGACAATCGTCATTCTCGGAATCTTCGCTGTGGACTTCTGCCGCCGCCTATACAGCGACTGGCAGGGTGCAAAGGGTACACTGAATGTACATACATCATCATCGCAGGTTGAATCCATCTCTGATGCTTCCTCCTACGATCCGCTTGTGCCGGAGGAAACCGGCGAAACCGGCACGACAACCGGCGCGGGCGCAAATGCAGGTCCCGACACAACAACGACCGCTGCTGCGCCGCTCACACCGCCCGCGGATTACAGCACATTGCAGGTTTCAACCGCTGACACAATCAAGGGCAGCCTGATCCTTGTCAATGAGGAACACGCATTCAGCGGTGCGGCGGATCTCACGACCTTCGCAGATATCAATTACTCGCATCTGCGTCTGCCGAGAACAGATCTCCAGCTCAACACTGCAATGGCAACCTCGCTGGTTTCGCTCTTCAATGATTTCTACAACGCGACAGGATTCGGCAATCTGCTTGTCTATTCGACCACGCAGGAGCCCGGCTCCGCACAGTACGGTCTCGGCGTTCCTGAGCGTGCTGCCGGTCTTTCTATGGATATCGGCATTCTCAGTGAAACCTCGCACACTCCGTACAGCTCCGCCTCTTATCCGTGGCTCGCGCAGCATGCAGTTGATTACGGCTTCATCCAACGCTTCCCGGCAGGCAAGGAGGAGCAGACAGGTCACAACGCGATGGAATGGCATCTCCGCTATGTCGGCGAACCTCACGCACAGTATATGAAGACCAATGATCTCTGCCTCGAAGAATACCTCGCACTTGTCCGCGAGCACCCGTGGGACAAAGAGCATCTCTCTATCGAAGTCAAAGGCATTATCTACGAGATCTACTATGTTAAGGCCGGCGCAACCGCAACAACCGATATTCCGTACCTGAACGGTACCGATCCGATCATCTCCGGCGACAACATGAACGGCTTTGTCGTAGCATGTGCAAAGACCGGCAGCACCGGCAATGAGCCTGCTGTGGTCATCGGCGACGAAACCACTCCTGCAGCGGAGTAAGCACAAACAATAAGGCAGGATGTAACAAGCATCCTGCCTTTGCTATATCTGATTCTCATGTATACAGAAGAAAAGGCAGGGCGTTAAACCCTGCCTTTCGTTGTTTTACTCCATTTTGCCGCTCAGCTGTAACCCGGTGATCACGAACAGCGCCAGGCAGAAGATCAGCAGAAGGATGCAGCCGACATTCAGCCATGCAGCCTTTCTGAGCTTTGCCTTTTCCAGCGGTACCTCAGCGGGCTCGAGCCGGAACTTCTTGCGGTTCACGATGAGAAGCACGAAACCTGCAATCGCAAGTCCGTATTCACATGTCACGAAAATCAGAAGCGGGATGAGCTGCGGGAGCATTTCGAGCAGACCGGAAATATCGTTTTTCTCAGCGAGCTCGAGGAAACCCTCAAAATCTATGTTTCGGAGGATTGCGCCGGAGATCACGCTACCGCAGAAATTGATGATCATATGGAGCGCGATCGTATACTGGATCTTTCCTGTGCGGATGTAGATGAATGCAAAGAACATGCCGAGCATTGCAGCGAAGAAGCACTGCGAGAAATTGCCGTGGAACAGACCGAACATGATGCCGGACATCAGAATCGCTGTGCCTTCGCCGTATTTGCGGACACGGTCGATCAGGAACTTGCGGAAGATCAGCTCCTCTATGATCGGCGCACCGAGCACTGCAAAGATCGTGATGGCGAGACTTCCTTCGCCGAGGATGCCTTCGTTCAGTACAGAGGAGTCAATCTTGAAGCCGAAGATGGCGCCGAAAATCAGATTGACGAAATTTCCGATCAGCGCTCCGGCAACCATAAATGCAAAGCACATGATCACCGCGATCACAAATTGCCCCGGCTTCATGCTGTATTGCTTCGGCGGAGAAGGCTTGATCGCCTTGCCAATCAGTAAAAAGAGCGGAAAAGCGATGAAATACATCGGTACAAAGTTGAAGACATATTCCAAATTCTTTGACATATTCTCATCGAAACCTGTCAGCTTCAGAATCAGGAACACACCGCCGACAAGAAGCTGTCCGATGAGTCCGTAGAGCATGATGTTCAGAAGCGAGAAAGAGTAGCTGTGCTTCGCTTCCTTGTAAACGGCCTCTGTATCAACCGGCGGCTCCGGCTGAACGGCTGTTTCAGTCCCGATGATTTCGGGCTGATTGAAATTATCTTCCATTTCCCATACCTCATATTATCGAAAAAGCAGCGGCACAAGGGTCACTGCTTTTCCGTATTTTTTATTTCTTCGGATCAATCAGCATACCGCCGGTTTTGGGGTCAATGCCGCGGGCACGAAGCTGCTTCTCGAAGTCACGGTTGATCTTCTCAGTGCGCTTGCGGCGTTTCGCCTCAGCAGCTGAGATCGGACCTGTCGGCTCCGGCTCAGCAGGCTTTGCAGCAGCTCTCGGCTTCGGCTTCGCGGCCGCTGCACGCTTCTTCTTGTCCGGAATATGATACTCGGAGTAGTTGATTGCCTTGCCATCGTCGTGCGGCTGATTGGGGTTCTCGATGCCCATAGATGCCATCAGAGCATCCATATCGAGCACAGGTGCTGCGGATCCGCCCGGAACCATCGGCGCGCCGGTCAGCGGATTTGTCGGGATACCGGCAGAAGGCTGCTCAGGCGGCGTGCTGTAGACAGGCTCGGTGATCGGAATCGGATTGCCCATTGCATCGTATGTCTGGAAAATCTGACGGCCGTCTGCACCGTAGCCGACAAACAGCGGCACAGGGCCTTCCGGTTCGGCGGCTCTCTTCGGCTGTACCGGCTGCTGATAAACAGGCGGTGCGGCAGGCTGCGGTACAGGCGGAGCTGTCGGAACATTCAGCGTCGGGACAGGAGCCTGCGGCGTGCGCTGTGCAGTCGGAACCGTTGTGATCTCGGGAATCACAGGAGCGGGTGCAGGCGGAGCAGGCTGACCCACCCGCGATTGCAGCGTAGGCGCTTCGGGCACCTGCAGAACAGGTGCAGCAGGCGCGGCTGCCGGAGCAGTCGGAACTGTTGCAATCGAAGGTGCTGCCGGTGCAGGAGCACTTCCGGCACCCGGCATCAGGAGCAGGTCATCCAGCGAATCGCTGAGCGACGGTGCAGGAGCCGGTGCGGAGGGCGCAGAAGGAACCGTAAATGCCTCGAGACCGGTCGGTGCGGGCGCAGGCTGCGGTGCAGGTGCGGGCATCGGACGGACAGGCGGCGCAGAAGGAACCGTGAACGCTTCCAGACCGCTTGGCGCGGGTGTCGGTGTTACATCGACAACATCCTCAGGAATCGGAATCTGCGGCCGCTGCACAGGAGCATCGGTCACAGTGACGGTCGGAGAAGACGGTGTCGGAGCACCGAACAGGCTGTCAGCTACACTGCCGAGCGGGTCAGCAGGTGCGGCGCCGGGCACAGGCTCAGAGAACTGTGCAAGAATATCGTCTGCGGCAGGACGCGGAGGCGTGCTCGGCACAGAGAACTGTGCAAGCAGGTCATCTGCACTTCCTGCATTCTGAACGGTACCCGCGGGAGCAGTCGGAACAGCACTCGGCACAGGCGGAATCGCAAACTGTGACAGAACGTCATCCGCAGGCGCGGGCGTCGGAGTCGGCATTGCAGGCTGCGGCGTCGCAGACGGCATAGCCGGAGCACCGGGCGTCGGGATTGCAAACTGCGAGAGCACATCGCCGGCGGGAGCTGCGGGAGCAGAATGCGGTGCAACAGGTGCTGTCGGTGCGCCCGGAACAGGAATCGCGAACTGCGAAAGTACGTCGCCGGCGGGAGCTGCCGGAGCAGGCGGCGGTGCAACAGGTGCTGCCGGTGCGCCCGGAACAGGAATCGCGAACTGCGAGAGCACATCACCGGCGGGAGCTGCCGGAGCAGGCGGCGGTACAACAGGTGCTGCCGGTGCGCCCGGTACAGGGATTGCGAACTGCGAGAGCAGATCACCGGAAGGAGCCGCAGCAGGTGCAGCCTTTGCAGGAATCGGAGCCTGCGGAATCGGCGGGAGACCGGCATTCGGTGCCGGCATTGCTGCGGGCTTCGGGGGCTCAGGCGGCGGCGCCTCGATCGGCTGCTGGCGCTGGGCTCTCACAAGATTCTTGCGCATGGAGGGCGGGACATACTCCCCCTCCGAGGAAGCCGGCGGAGCCGGGCGGGAAGGAAGCGGAGGCGGGATTACATCAGACGAAGCATGATGCCTGGCTGCCTTCCGCTCATTCTTGAGCTGACGCTGCTCTTCCTTGAGCTGGGCTGCCATTTCCCTGTTTGCTTCCTTGATGAGCTTCTTCGCGATCACGGTCTTGCACTTTTCGCAGGTCATCTGTACAACATCCGTCATTTCACCGACAGAGGTATACTGTCCGATGTTTTCCGGCTTAATCAGATTGATGCCGCATGCGGTGCGCTTTCCGTTTTCGGAACCATGGATCACCTTTGTGCTCGCTTTGGTCGTTGAGATCAAGTCAACATGCATAGGATACAACCTCCGGTTGATACTTATTCTGATACAATTATCATTATACTACAAACCCGCAAAAAAATCAACACTTTTGAGAAGAAAAAATGCTATTTGTCAAGGTTTTTGTGCATTACATAAAAAACGCTTTCATTTTTTGGCACTCATGACGAAAAATTCTTTTTATCGACACACTTTGTTCATATTTGAATCCCAATCGGACATAAAAAACGCATAATATGACAGTTTCTTTACCTGATTTCTGCGATACAGCGGCATGTGCTTGGACATTCTGTATAAAAGAAGACCGGAAGCAGCTGCCTCCGGTCCCCTCATTTTTCAACCGTCCACGAAGACGAAATCATCAAGCTCTCCGGTCAGATACTTCATATACCATACAAGATCTGCAACCTCAGCTCTGCCGTTGTCGTTGACATCTGCCGCCAGCTCGCTCGCCTGATCCGGGAATTCGCCCATCATATAACGCTTCGCAAGGGTGAGATCCTTTGCGGTAATCTTTCCGTCGTTGTCCAGATCGCCCCGGGTGAAGCGAATTTCCGGCTTCGGACCGTCGATCGCCGTGCCGTCCGGTGCGCCGATCATCTCGTCGATATAGAAGCTGTCAGAGCCCGCATCTGTCTCAACATAAATCTGCATCTCAGTCGCACCCGCAGGAAGCATAAAGGACTGATTTGCAAGCTGCACCCACTTGCCGGGCGCCGCGCTCTGCGTGTCGATCTTCTCGTAGTGAATTTCGTTATCAGTGCCGCGGTAAGACAAGGTGAAATGGAAGGTCACATCCCCTTCTGCACTCTCGGGAGCCATCGCGACGGTGCTGAAGCTGTATGCCTCGCCGGATTTGAACACGCCGCTGAGATTGTGCGCTGCGCCGTTCCAGGCAGAGGTGCGGTCGGTAACTGCAAGCGCACGCGAGCCCTCAAACGCTGCGCCGCCGCTAGAAGCAACCGTCTCGCCGCCGCGGGAATGGAATCCCTCATCGCCCTTCTCAAATGTATAATGGAACCAATAACCGTCAGCATCCGGTTCCAGAATTACAGGAGCATTCCACTCAGCGCGCTCGTAATCGAAATAGTCGATATCTGCATAGCCGCCGGCAGACTTGGTGCCATAGCTGTATATCGCGCTGCGGTAGCCGGTAAAGAGCGTCAGATCATAGCTCATTCTCAGCGTGTCTCCGATCTTCGTCCAGTTATTGCCGTCGAAGGAATAATAGAAATTCGCCTGGTCGATATTGTTTGAAACATTGAAATTGCTGTCAACAGTCGCAAACTTGAAATCGACCTTCAGATAGACTTCATCGCCGTTCATATCCTTCTGCTCGGTGATGGAATGATTCTCATTTTCAACCTTAGTACCTGTGGTGTTGTTCCGTGCGGTGTAGACATGCTTCCTGCCGTCATCACTGACATATACGCCGACATTGCCGTACTTGAACTGGAACGCAGAGAGACCCGCATAATCGCCGGGCTTCATATGGGAGGCGTCCAGCTTGATGACAGAGGAGCATGCAGGACCCTCTGTGCGCATGGTCAGGGTATTGCGTGCGAACAGGAACGAATTATTGGTTGTGGTTTTGTTTGTCAGACGGAGCCAGCCCGGGCGGTCTGTCACAGACCATGCGCTGTTGTCGGGGTTGTGGTTCCACTGCCACTCAAGCGCGAGCTTGTTTGTATCATAGCTGAAATCATCGTCATGTGCGAGCGGGGTACCCGTGTAGCTGCCGGAAATCTGGAGCGTCGTCGGCGCCTTTCCGTTCACGCCCATGACAGGCCAGCCGTTCTCCCACCTGAACGGCACCAGCACCGGCACTCTGCCGACTGCACCGTGATCCTGGAACAGCAGCGCATACCAGTCGCCCTCGGGTGTCTGCACGACACCGCCCTGCGCAACGCCGCTGCCGTAGGTGCCGAGGCCGGATTCCAGAACGGTCTTGCTCTCCCAGTTGCCCGTCAGCGACTTGGAACGATAGCAAAGCTCAAGTCTCGGATGCCCGCTCGGCCAGGCAATCAGGAAAATATAATAGTAATCACCGATCTTGTGGATGTGTGAGCCCTCACCCGCAAGACCCGAGAGTCCGGTGCTGAACAGCTTTTTGTCAAGACCGCCCCACTTGAAGTCGGTCATTTCATCGTTGAATTCCTTGATGGAGATATTGCCGCCTGCGCCGTAGACAAGGTACTTGCGCCCGTCATCGTCAAAGAGCATGGAGGCGTCGTGATACATGCCGTTCAGCACAGTGCGCGTCCAGTTGCCGCTCTCAATGTCGTTTGTCTTGTAGATATAGGATTTGCCGGTGCCGTAGCTGCCGAAGAACACATAGAATGTGCCGTCATGATAACGGAGCGAGGTCGCCCACTGTCCGTGTGCATAATCATGCTTGCCGTTCTTCAGGTTCTGCACATCTCCGTCGGCGTAGGTATCATAGACATAGCCGCAGATCTCCCATGAAAAGAGATCTTTCGACTTCATGATCGGCACGCCCGGTGTAAAGTACATCGTGGTGTGTACCATGTAATAGGTATCGCCGACGCGGATGATGTCATCATCCGGCACATCCGCATAGATAAACGGATTGGCGATGGTGTCGGCTGCCGAAGCCGGCAGCGCGGGTGCGGTCTGCGGCAATACCGTGAGCAGACCGGCACAGCAGAGCGCCGCTGTGCAGGCACTGAGCAATCTGTGCAGTTTCATGATTCAATTTCCCCTTTTGCAAATAAAAATATTTTTGATGCATCTCTTTTTTCCGCCGGAGGTTTTATGTTTTCTCCGAACGGCGCTATTCCGCCCCATTTTAACCAATTATACCAGAGACAGCGGGAGAAAACAATGCACTTTCAGCACAAAAGCATTCATTTTTGCAGATGTTTTGTGCACGATATTCTTATATTGCAATATAGTCTCATTAAATGATATGCCAGCTTTATATATGTGCACACCCTACAAAATGATTTCTGAACAGTATCATTTCAGGTGGAAAATGCAAATCGTATAGTTTTTCTGAAAAAAATTCATTGCAGGGCTAGACAGCGCTGCGGTATAATAAGGATGCGGGAGTATACCCGTCAAACAATACAGGGGGAATTGAAATATGAAACACAAAAAACTCGCCTGCGGCGTCACAGCCGCGCTTTGTCTCAGTATGCTGGGACAGCTGCCCGTTCTGCCCGTTTCAGCGGACAATCCGATCATTCAGACGAGCTTCACGCCAGACCCGGCACCTGTGGTCTTCGGCGATGAACTCTATGTCTACACAGGATGCGACAAGGACGGGAACAACGGCAACTACACTATGACCGGCTGGCAGTGCTTCTCCACAAAGGATATGAAGAACTGGACCGATCACGGCAGAGTCATGGAAGACACGGATTTTTCTTGGGGAAACGAAAATGATGCGTGGGCTTCCCAGTGCATCGAACGCAACGGAAAATACTATCTCTATGTCACCTCAACGGATAATCAGGGACGCGGCAGAGCAATCGGTGTTGCGGTCGCGGATTCGCCGGAGGGACCTTTCAAGGATCCGATCGGGAAGCCGCTCTGCGGTCCGAACTGGTGGTATATCGACCCGACTGTCATGATCGACGACAACGGGCAGGCATGGCTCTTCTTCGGCAACCCGACACTCTACTATGTCAAGCTGAATGAGGATATGATTTCCACCGACGGCGAGGTCAAGCAGTTTGATATGAACACAAGCGCCTTCGGTCCCGGTGACGGCAAGGACCGCAAATCGGCATACGGCGAAGGTCCTTGGATCTACAAGCACGGCGATCTCTACTACATGGTCTACGCTTCCTTCTACAACGGCGAAGGCGGCGAGAGCATGTGCTATTCAACCGGTCCTTCGATTACAGGTCCGTGGACATTCCGCGGTCAGATCATGAAGATGCACAACTGCTTCACGACCCACGGCGGCATCATCGACTTCAAAGGGCACTCCTATCTGTTCTATCACAAGAACGGGCTCAAAGGCGGCGGCACCTTCAACCGCAGCGCCTGTGTCGAGGAGTTCACCTACAACCCGGACGGCTCCATTCCGCTCATTTCGCCGACCAATGCAGGCCCCGATCAGCTTGAAACCTTGAACCCCTTTGAGCGCGTGGAAGCGGAGACTATGAGTTGGAGCGAGGGCATCAAGACCGAACCGAGCGCAGACGGCAAGACCATGGCGATCGGCTTCATCGAGAACGGCGACTATATCAAGGTCAGCGGCGTCGATTTCGGCGATGACGGCGCAAGCACCTTCTATGCCAGCGTTTCCTCCAACGGTCAGGGCGGCACGATTGAGGTGCATCTCGATGATGTGACCGGTCCGATCGTGAGCACGGCATCTGTCCCTGTCACCGGTGACTGGAAAAAGTATGTGACAGTCGAAAGCGAAGTGACCGGCGCAAAGGGCACGCATGACCTCTATCTGCGCTTCTCCGGCGGAGACAGCTACCTCTTTAACGTAGACTGGTGGCAGTTCAGCAAGCAGAGCAGCACATCCTTCCGTCTTGCGGACTGTGATGGCGACGGCAAGGTCAACGCAGCAGATTTCACCATCGCAAAGCGCGGCGCAATGTCAGGCTTCAAGGATATTGCAGCAGAAAAGGCGGCAGACGTGGATCAGAGCGGCACAGTCGATCTGACTGATATTCAGTGGTATGTTTCGTTCCTCACCGGCGAGACCGACGCGCTTCCTGAGAAGTACACGCCGCCCACACCGCCTCCTTCTGCGTTCAATTACGATTCCGCAGTGACCTTCCACGAGGCACCGGGTGAATACTTCGAGGACAAGGCAGCGCAGAAGGGCACTGTGGTCAAAGAGGATTACAACGGCATCAACGGCAATAAGACCATGTATGTCTATCTCCCCTACGGCTACGACACAAGCAAGAAATACAATGTCTTCTATCTGATGCACGGCGGCGGCGAGAACGAGACCACCTGCTTCCAGGATAAGTGGACGCATATCAACTATATGCTCGACCGCATGATCGAAAACGGCGAAATCGACCCGATGATTGTAGTCACGCCGACATTCAACAACTGCCCGAGCAACGACGGAAACATGGGCGCAGGCACGGTCTGGGATGAAATGCGACGCACGATCATTCCGTATATCGAAGGCAAGTATTCGACCTATGCAGAAAACACTTCCATCGAAGGACTTCAGGCTTCTCGCTATCACCGTGCATACGGCGGCTTCTCAATGGGCGGTGGTTCCACATGGAATAACTTTGCAAACAATCTCGATATCATTGCGTATTTCATGCCGCTGTCCGGCCACAGCTGGGTCGGCAAGGACGGTCTGACGCAGGAAATCGACAAGCTCGGCATGAATACAAGAGAGTATTTCGTGTTCGCGGCAACCGGCGATGATGATATCGCTTACGGCAACATGAACGGTCTTGTGAATTCGATGAAGCAGGACAGCCATTTTGTCTACACAAGCGACTTCTCAAAGGGCAACTTCTATTATCTTGTTGCGCCCGGCAGAAATCACTGGTGGGGCAATGTCAGACATTATATCTATGATGCACTCCCCTACTTCTTCCATGAGGGCGTCTGATGTGTGAACAATAAGTCACCGGCGTGCGGAAACTCACCGCACGCCGGTTATTTTGCCGGAGCACTTGAAATCTGCATCAATCTGTGCTATAATAGATGCAGTCTGTACGGGATCCGCCGGCAGACTTCCGTGATATGAACGAGGAACGAAATATGAAACAGAAAAAAATGATCTCCCTTTGTGTATTGCTTCTTGCAGCCGGTATGCTCACTGCCTGCGGCGGAGAGTCAAGCACAACTGCGGAATGCGGCAATGCAGAAACGACAACTGCCGCATCCGATACGACAACTGCCCCCGCAGATACGACTGTTTCCCCTGCTGCCGATACAACGGCATCCTCCGCTGATACAACGGATCCTTCTGCGGCAGAAACTGCCGCGTCACTGAATGAAACCGTACCCGCAGAATCCCGGGCTGTGTCCGATGACACATTCAGCGATGATATGCTGATCTTTCTCGCAAGCCGATATTACGGCTCACGCAACAACTGGGTCCCGGAGTTCATTGATGTTGACAGCACGGAGGATCCCGATACCGCAGCGATCCATCTCTATGATTTGATCGACAACCACACTTCCACCTGCGATTGGTACTATGTCAGCCGTAAGTCGGGAAGCGGCGAGGATTTCCTTGGAAATCCCGTGAATCTCAACGAACGGCCGATCGAAGTATATGATCCCGAAGTACCGCAGCGCTCCGATATTCCCGATACCGCCTGCTGCGGCGTACAGTATATCGGTTCTTTCCCTGCCGGCACAGGAAAAGCAAACGGATACAATGCCGCTCTGATCGAATACTTTTTGCTGGAAGGCTACGATGAGGAATATCCGTTTCTCGGCGGGCTCATGAACGAGAAAACTTTCGCAGAGACACAGGCTGCGCAGGAGCTTTACCTGATTATTCCGCGAGACCGCGAAGCACATGTTGTCGTGACCGAATGCGATCCGGTCGAGGGCAGCATATGGGGACGCATCTACAGCAGCTACAACGGCACTCCGTTCCTGCTTTACTGCAATCACAGCGAGATCGCATCGGATGTGCAGATCCAGATCACGGATAACAGCGGCGTGCATGAGGCTTTTTCTGTGTATCTCAGCGGCATGGACGGGAGCCCGAAGGCGGACAAGGACTGCGCATATATTCTGACACCGGAACTGCATAAACAGTATCCTGATTAAAATGGGGTGATTCACCTGAAACTGAAAAGTATTCTGGCAGCAATGACAATCTGTGCAGCATTTGCTCTGACAGGCTGTGCAGGCATGTCGTCGCTCCCGCAGGCTGAAACCATGCCTGCGCCGACAACCACAACCACTGTGACAACGACGACAGAACCTGTCACAGAAGCCGAGACCGCAACACAGCCGCAGATCATCGGCAGCATGAATCCGCTCAGCGGCGAAATGAATCTTGATCCTGCGGCAGAGGGCAAGCGTCCGGTCGCTGTCATGATCAACAATCTGAAGGGCGCACTTCCGCAGTACGGCATCGAGGCCGCCGATGTGATCTATGAGCTTCCCGTTGAGGGCGGTATTACGCGCATGATGGCGGTTTTCCCGGATTACCAGCATATGCCGAATGTCTGCTCCGTGCGCAGCTGCCGGTATTATTATCCCATCCTCTGCCTCGGCATGGATGCAATCTACTGCCACTGGGGCTGCGACCAGACCATCGCGAAGGAGACACTCGAACGCACCGGCATCGACCATCTCGACGGCGGATTTCTGTTCGGGCAGCTCTTCTTCCGGGATCCGAACAGAAGCGGCTATGCTGTTGAACACAGAGGCTATCTCGACGGTGCAAAACTCCCGGGATTTATCGCACAGAAGGGCTTCCGCACCGACCGTGCCGCCGAGTATCAGCAACCGATGTTCCGTTTTGCGGATCCGGATACACCGATCACACCTGCACAGATTAAAACGCAGCGCCTGACGCTCAATTTCTCCGACAGCTATTTCAGCACATTTGAATATGACAGCGCTGCGGGAAAGTATCTGAAATTCCATTCCGGCAATCCGCACATCGACCAGAGTAGCGGCAATCAGCTCGCGTTTGAAAATGTGTTTGTCCTGCAAACCGATATTCACCCGCGTGAGGACGGCTATCTTATGGATGTTGCGCTCACGGGCGGCAGCGGTTACTACGCAGCAAACGGCGGAATGGAAGCGATCACATGGACAAAGGAAAGCGAAACCGCACCGATCCGCGTGTTCCATACTGACGGCACAGAACTGACTGTCAGCGCGGGAAAAAGCTACATCGGCATCATCGGCGAGAACAAGAAAATCTCGTTCAGCGATCAATAACTGCGCATCTGCGATAAAAAGCACCTCTGCGGGAAATCGCCCGCGGAGGTGCTTTTTTATCATGCTGTTCAATTTACGGAACCTGTCTGCGGAATTTTCCCGGCGTCATACCTGTCACCTTCTGGAACTGCCGCAGAAAATAATTGCATTCATCATAGCCGCAGGATTCTGCAATGCTCGCTGCGCTCTGCACAGTCGTAGTCAGGAGATACATCGCAAGGAATACACGCGCACGGATCACATCCTGATGGAAGCTGACGCCGAAGAAATCCTTGTAGATCTGGCGGAAATAGCCCGAGCTGAACGAATATCGGCGGCAGATATTGTCCGTATCACATTCATCCAGCGCATAGACACCGTTTCGCACTGCAAACAGTTTGTCGGCATGGGGCTGCCGCTGCTGCAAAATATGTGCTTCGGTCGCATCCTCAAGCATCACATTCACCTCAGAAATACACTGCTCGGCGGACATATCGGAATCAAACACGAGCTGGCGGATCATGATTGCATCCCCGCCTTCAGAGCGGCAAATGTTTGTATGATGCAACAGCACAGCGCGCAGTTTTTCGGTAACTCGCACGAGCTCCTCAGAGGAATTGACCGGTATCCCCGCGCAGAGCAATGTCTGCACATCAATTCTGCCGCAGACACAATCCTGTAGTCCGACCATGCGGAACACCTCAGAAATCTTTTGCAGCAGCGCAGTTTTTCTGTCCTGCGTGTCTGGCGTGAAGAGCTGATCCGGCGTATCGAGACGAATCGCGATCGCGTAAATCGGCTTCGACGCATCAGTAAGCTGAGCCCCGAGCGCACGGATCGTACCGCGCTGATTATAAAGTCCGGTCAGAGAATCGCGTTCATCTGAGAGATTCTGGCATTGCAGCAGATAGCGGATGTCATTCTTCATGCAGAGGAAGGTCAATCCGATTGAAATTGACTTCATCCAGTTGCGGAAAATATCATCGTAGGTATCCGGATTATGGTATTCAAGCACAAAATAGCCGAAGAGATGTTTCTCGAAAAACAGCGGCAGATAATAATGCACAGCATTATCCGGCGAAAACGCATAGAGCGAATCAAATTCGTAGCGCGTGCAGCGAATCGCAGGCTTCTCAAGATGCCAGGGCATGACGCTGCGGCAGCTCATCATTTCGGTCGGCGTATCCGCTTTGGTATCATACCAGTTATCAAACAGGCAGAGAAACATATTCTGCACCCAGCGGACATTGAACTGGTGCGCTGACAGCACCTTGATCAGCTCATCGAGCGTGCCGCAGAGCGTGAGCTGCTGTTCCATTGTGCCGAGCACGTTCCATTTATTATACTGCTGCTGTGTGCGGAGAAGACCGAGCTCATCATGGAGCTGTGTCTGCTCCGTGCCACACGGGCAGCTTGCGCCGGAGATCCAGATGCCCTTTGGCGGCTTGAACGGCTCCGGCTCTTTGCCCTCGGAAAGTGCAGCAACAATATCGACCGACGAAATACCGAGCTCCTGACGTCCGCGCTGAAAGGTGCTCAGCAGCGGCGAGTGATAAACGCGCTCGTGGATAAATTCATACCCTGCAACAGTGATATCCTCGGGCACACGCACATGATACTGTAAAAATGTATCCAGCATGCCGAACGCCATATAATCATTTCCGCAGACGACGCCCTCCGGCATCGGAAGGTCTCCGCGAATATACGCATTTGCGAGCTTTTCGCCGGAATCCGTCCAGAAGTTTCCGTAATGTACGCGGGAAGGATCAAATTCGACCCCATGTGATTCGAGCGCACGCCGATACCCGCGCACGCGGTCTTCGGAAGCACCGTTTCCCTCGAATCCGGTCAGAATATCAATCTTTGTAAAGCCGTGCTTCTCAAGGAGATGATTTGTGATCTCCTCCATATCATCCTCGTCACTGGAATTGATAAACCGCACATTCGGGAAGTCCAGAGTCGGGACATAAATACCGATGATGACAACGGGAATATCCTGCCGCTGCTCGAGCATTGAACGAATCTTCTCGCGGAGCTTCTCATTGAGAATCGACTCTGAGATCAGGATCAGTCCGCAAAGCTCCTGCGAAAAAATCAGCTCATAGACGCTGTTTTCCAGATCTAACGCCTCGTCATATTCATACGGATTATATATATTGGAGAACACAACTGTCTTTTTCCCAAGCTCCTGCGCCCTCTTAATCAGACCCTTCATGATCTCACGCTGTTCGATGCTGTTGACTTCCGCTGCGACAACGCCGATCGAGGATCTCTTTCTATCTGTCATGGTGATCCCCCCTGCACTTCATTATAAACGAAAGTTATGCATTTGTCAAGCTATTTTTCTGCGTTTTGTCCATATAATATATCAGAAACGCAGAAAACAAACATAAATACGCAATAAAAAAGCTCCCGCACAGCTTGCGCTGCGCGGGATAGTGGGGGACCACACCAATGAAATCATGATTTCATGGCAGATCTGCAAATATAGTAAAAATTCTATTAGGCTTTGAAAATCATACGGACGAAATTATAGATATGTGCTCTGATGCAGTTATCGCCGTGATAGCCGCCGTTCACAACATGCCAGATATGCGGTGTGGCCGCCTTATCAAAATTATTGTGATAGCCCTGCGGGGTGCTCAGACCGACAACATCATCATTGGTGCCGCCTGTCAGCAATACCAGGGAAGGTGCTGCCTCCTCACTGCCCCAGCTCCACGGACCCTCGACGCCCGGTGCCGGGCAGATCGCGCCGATGTAGCCGAACTTATCTGCGTACTTCATGCCGATGCGCAGAGACTCTCTGCCGCCCATCGAGAAGCCGGTCACCGCTGTATTTGCTTTACCGGTCGCAACGCTGTAATTGCCTTCGATATGCGGCATCAGGCTGTCAACAATATCATCGACGAAATTGTCATAGCCGACACTGGATTCATAATCCGAGAAACTCGTTGCGCTCTCTTTCGTCGGGTGCGTGAAAACCAGCGGCACGACAACGATCATTTCCTTTGCAGCGCCCTCAGCGATTGCATTCGTAATGATCTGCGGGGTCGGAATCGGAGGCGCATTGCCGGTAAGAATCATACGGTCCTCATCCTCGAAGAAGCCGTGCAGCAGATACAGAACCGGATATTTCTTGCTCGGGTCGTAGTTTGCAGGAAGCATGATGTTATAGGGCTTCTGCTTATTTGCTTTCTTGGAGAAATAATACTCCTTCTTCACCTGCGGATAAGTGACGCCGTTTTTCTTCTGTGTGGAGGAATTCGGCTCAAACTCGACGAGTGTGTCCTTCACAGCGTTGGTATACTCCGTGATGGTGCGCATGCTGCCGGTATAGACTTCTTCCTGCTGCGACTGCGCCTCCGGGAACTCCTCTGTCTCGCCGGTAAGATATTTCACATACCAGACAATGTCCGCGACGGTCACATCCCCGTCCTGATTGACATCTGCTGCGAGCTTTGCTGCGGCATCCTTCAGCGTGCCCATTGCGACACGCTTGGCAAGGGTAAGATCCTTTCCGTTGATCTTGCCGTCGCCGTCCACATCGCCGAGCTTGAAAGTGATCGGTGCGGGACCTGCAATCTGCATGCCATCGGGTGCGCCGATGACTTCATCGACATAGAAGCTGAGGGTCGTGTCCTCGGTCTCAACGTAGAGCTTCAGATCAGAAGCGCCTGCCGGGATCTTAAAGGATGGATTCGCAAGCTGTGTCCACTGACCTTTCACGACGGTTGCACTTGCCACCTTGTCATAGTGTGCAGTGCCTTCGCTGTCGGTATATTCAAGCGTCAGATGGAAGGTCTCTGTCGCGCCGCCCTCGGTGTAATTGACATCAGCACTGAAGCTGAAGGAATCGCCGGGCTTGAAGGTCTTGCTGCTCAGCGGACGGGTCGCGCCGTTCCACACAGCAGTTCTGCCGGTAACTGCGAGAGACTTGCTGCTCTCGTATGCAGCCGCGCCGGAAGCCGCAACGGTCGCTGCGCCTCTGCCGGTCCAAGTGCCCTCGCTGCTCTCAAACGTGTCATGGAAGAAGTAGCCGTCGGGATCAGGCTCAGGCTCGCCGGTGCTGACCAGGAAGGTCGTGACGGACTGTGCCGGAAGCTGTGCGGTGAAGCCGCCGTCATTGAAGGACGGAGCGCTGCATGCACGGAAATTCTCGGTGGAGGTGGAGTGCCATGCAGACACATCGGAAATCTTCTCGCCGCCGGAAAGGGTGAAGTTCTCAGTCGTACCGTTGCTCCCCTTGTTGATTGCAACAATCGCGACTGTACCGTCTTCATTCTGATATGCGGAGCAAAGGACATTGCTCTCGGGCTTTTCCGTCGCTGCGATACGGACTGCACCCGGACGCACCCACTTGGAATACTGTGCCATGCAGGCGCCGCGCTTCGAGACTCTGCCGTCATCCCACATCAGGCTGTACTGACGGCGGATATACCACCAGACATAAGCGCTCATGTTGCCGACGACCAGACCGTTGTGAATGTTCTCAGCCGCCTGGAGCGCCTGATCCCATTTATCTGCGGAATTCGCGTCGGAATTCGGGACATACACCTCGGTCATCCAGATTTCCTTGCCGCAGTTCTTCACGGTCGGGTAGTCCATCGAATCGCGGGAGGTGCCGTAGAAATGCGTGCCGAAGAGATCGCAGTTTGCAAACGCCTTCGGATTGTTGATGATCTGTTTATAATAGTTCTTGCCGTAGCCCCAGCTTTCGGGACCGTACTGGAAGCTCTCAGGCGACATCAGCTTGACATTGGTGCCCTCCTTAACCGTTGAGGCGTAGTTTGCGATGAAATTCGTCGCACGCTCAGGAGACCAGAAGGTCCATTCTCTCGAGTAGTCCGGCTCGTTCTGAACCGAGATGGAGTAGAGGTTGATGCCCTGCCCCTCCATATACTTGACATAGCTGTTGAGATGCTGTGCATACTGCGGCTCTGCTCCGTTATTGAGCACATAGAGACCGGTCTGATCGGTGCCGCCGCCTTTGCTGCGCATGCTTGCAGGCGGATTCCACGGCGTCGCAAAGACGGTTGCGCCGAGCGCCTGTGCGCGCTTTGCAGTCGGGACGGCATTCTTCCATGCGTTGGAATCGTCGCTGACAAAGATACGCAGGATTGTCAGACCGAGCTCATTGGCGCCGTTGCCGAACGCAGTCTGCACCTGCTCCGCAGTCATGTCGCCGCCCGCGCCGTACTGGGTGTTGACGCTCTGCCATTCCGGGTGGTTCATGCCGCCGAAGCCGCGGATCGTCTGATAGGTCACGCTGGTGTCCACGGTGCAGCTGCCTGCTGCCGCAGCCGGAATCGCCGGGAATACCGACAATGCTGACAGAAGCATTGTCGTGCTGAGTAGTGCGGAAATCCCCTGCCGCACACGCTTGCCTGATGTTTCTTTCATTGTGATTCCCCCTGTATGTTTGTAGAGACAGACAGCGGTGAGAGTCCGCTGTATACGAATCGGTCAGATGCACTTTTGGGCATCTTAACCATATTCATCATACCATATGCAAAAACAAACAGCAATGCAGAAAACGCATATTTTATGGAGAAAATAAAGTTTTTTCTCCTGTTTGCACAAAAACAGCAAATAGGTTTATGAAGTTTCAGAGAAATTCTGCGTTTTATCCACAAATTCTATAAAAATGACATTGATTTGCAGCCTATCTTGGAATAGAATAGAATTGTCGGGTGCCATAAAGCTGCGGTGCGCGCCGGAATCTGTCTTGCATCCCCCTTCATGCATTACAATTCACGGCATACACCGCGGACCTTATGGTGAACTCAGACAGTATCAGAAAACCTTCTTTTTTACTACACAGGGGGAAATGAAATCATGAGGAGAAAAAACCGGATCACATCACTGCTCACCGCAGCAGTGTGTACGGTCTCGATGCTTTCCGTGATGCCGCATGTGCTGGTATCGGCAAGCATCGCCGTACAGAACGACTTTGAAGTCACCTACGAGGGCTGGCACGGTTCCGATATGGATGTCGAAGTGCAGGCACGCGAGGGCATCGGATTCGATGATTCCCGCGGCATGCTCGTCTTCGCAAGAACCGACGCTTCCCAGGGTGCACAGGCTGAAAAGGGTTATTACCTTTCGCCGGATGTCACCTACACCTATTCTGTTCGCGTTTACAGCGAGACAGCAGACACCTTCCGCTTTGTCCTGACCACCAAGGACATTGATACCGCGGAAGACAATGTTGTCACGCTCGATACGCAGACTGCCCCCGGCGGTCAGTGGATCACCCTGAGCGGCACCTACAAGGCACCGAAGAATCACGGTGAATTCCAGCTCAACATCACAACGGATTCCGTCAAGGACTTCCGCTTCGACGATCTCAAGATCACGACAGATGAGCCCGATACCCTGACTGCAAGTGCAGCAGAACAGGGCATCAAGGATGAGATCGTCAATTTCGGTATCCGTTCGGGCAACATCCTGAACGGTGGTACCATCGGCAACGACGGCATCAAGACCAGACTTCTGAAAGACTGCAATGCAATCGAGTGCGAAAACGAGACCAAGCCGGATGCAACACTTTCGCAGAGCGGCTCCTCGAACACCGACATCAAGGTTCGTACAAACAGCTTCGCAGCAATCGCAGACTGGTGCGATAAAAACGGACTCGCCTTCCGCGGACACACGATGGTGTGGCACAGCCAGACACCTGAGTGGTTCTTCAAGGATAACTTCCAGAACGGCGGAAACTGGGTCAGCTCCAGCGTCATGGATCAGCGCATGGAAAGCTACATCAAAAATATGTTTGGCGCTTTCAAGAGCCAGTATCCGACCCTGAATCTCTATGCATACGATGTCTGCAACGAGTGCATCTCCGATGACAGCTCCAAGACCGCTAACAACGGTGACGGCCGCCGTAATCCTGGCATGCCGACGCAGCAGGATGCGAAATCTCCTTGGGTGCAGGTCTACGGCAGCAACGCATTTATTGAAAAGGCTTTCACCTTCGCGGCAAAATACCGTCCGGAAGGCTGCAAACTCTTCTACAACGACTACAACGAGTACTGGGATCACAAGCGCGACTGCATCATTAGAACCTGCAAGCCGCTGCTTCAGAAAGGCGTGCTCGACGGCATCGGCATGCAGTCTCATGTTGATGCACAGGCGAACACCTTCTCTGGTACCACAAACTATCTGAAGGCAATGGATATGTATCTCAGCAACGGCTTTGAGGTGCAGATCACTGAGCTGGATGTTTCCGTCAAGGATGGCGGCGACGCCAGCACACAGGCTACAAAGTATGCGGCAATTCTCTCGCATGCAATCGAAAACAATGTGAACAATCCGAACGGCCCTCATGTCACACTGTTCCAGGTCTGGGGACCTGATGACGGTCATACATGGCTTGGCTCCGGCACATATCCCCTGCTCTATGATTCCAACGGCAATCCGAAGTCTGCTTACACTGCACTGACTTCTGTTGTCCCGAAGAGTGAATGGGGCGACGGCACCAAGTTCGCGGGCGGTATGGAAATCAAAGAGCCCGAGCTCGACGCAGACGGCTACTGGTTCCACTACACCTTCGAGAACGGCACCGAAGACTTCTCCGGCCGTTCCGGCGGCGAAACTCTGACCTCCTCCGGCAGCGCAGCCTATGCAGGCAGCAAGTCCCTGTCTGTTACCGGCAGAACCGCTGCATGGCACGGTGCATCTCATGCACTGAACAGCCGTGTCTTCAAGGCAGGCGAGAGCTACAGCTTCTCCGGCTGCGTACAGCTTGCTTCCGGCTCTGCTTCCGAGACTGTCCACTTCACCATGCAGTACAAGATCGGTGACGAGACCTACTACGAGAAGATCAAGTCCACCGATGCTGTCAAGGGCGAATGGGTACAGCTCGCAAACACCAACTTCAAGATTCCTGAGAACGCAACCGATATGTACATCTACTTTGAGTGCGACGGCGCGGATGCAAGCTACTATGTGGATGAAGTCATCGGCGCACCGGCCGGCACTGTGATCGCAGGCCCGGGCGAAGGCAAGAAGGTTCTCCTCGGCGATGTCTCCTGCGACGGCAAGCTGAATGCTGCTGACCTCACGCTCATGAAGCGCGCACTCATGGCAAACGGCAAGTTCGACAACAACATCGCAAAGATCAATGCAGATGTGGATCAGAACGGCAAGGCCGAGCTCAAGGATGCTGTCCTGCTGTTCCAGTTCCTCCTCAGAGAGATCGACGAGTTCCCGGTTGCTGAGGTCGAGGTCGATTTCAGCGAGATGGAAAAGGTCTTCCAGAGCATCACTCCCGGCACCTCCCTCAAGAAGGACAACGAAAACAATCCGCTGACCACACAGCGTTTCGGCGCAGACCCCGGCTGGATGGTCTACAAGGACAGACTCTATATCTACACCACCAATGACGCATGGGAGAATTATTCCGGCGGCGGCTATCAGATCAACACCTACAACTCCGGCACGATCAACTGCGTTTCTACCGCCGATATGGTCAACTGGACCGATCACGGCGCAATCCCGGTCGCTGACCGCAACGGCAGAACCACCAATGGTGCTGCAAAGTGGGCAGGCGCTGCATGGGCGCCAGACGCTTGCTGGAAGACCATCAACGGCAAGGATAAGTTCTTCCTTTACTTTGCAAACTCCGCAGGCGGCATCGGCGTCCTGACCGCTGATTCCCCGACAGGTCCCTGGTCAGATCCGCTCGGTCACGCTATGATCACCGGCTCTACCCCGAACTGCAGTGATGTTGTCTGGATGTTCGACCCGGGCGTGTACTACGATCCTGAGACCAATGAAGGCTATATCGCATTCGGCGGCGGCAGAGCAAACAATGTTGCTGCTGCAACCCCCGGCACCGGCAGAATCGCAAAGCTCGGCGATGACATGACCTCCCTGAGCGGCAATCCTGTCAAGATGCAGACCCCGTATCTCTTTGAGGATTCTTCCATCATCAAGATCGGCGATACCTGGTATTACTCCTACTGCTCCAACTGGAATGTTCCCGGCGGCACCAACATCAACGGCGTTACTTTCGGCAATGCGGATATTCTCTACATGACATCCAAGGAGCCGCTCAAATGTGCATGGGGCACCTCCGATCTCAAGGGCAATGTGTTCAAAAATACTGCAACACAGGGCATCGACAAAGGCGGCAACAATCACCACTCGATCATCTACTTCAAGGGTGACTACTATGTCGCATATCACTCCCGTCAGTATTCTCTCCGTACAGGCATGACCTTCACCAACAAGGATAATCCGAGCGAGAAGAGCAATGACGGCAACTACCGCTCCACGCAGATCAACAAGGCAACATTCAATCCTTCCAACGGCAGCATCACCTGCAACGGCAATATGACCGGATGCGAACAGCTTGAGACCCTGAATCCGTATGTGACTCAGCAGGCTGAGACCATGGCAAACCAGTCCGGCATCCAGGTCAAGGGCGTCGGCGATACGGTTGTCAACGAGATCAGCAAGGGCGACTGGATCAAGGTCAAGGGCGTCAACTTCGATGAAGGCTGCCGCAAGATCACGGTCAAGGCAAGCTCTCAGAACGGCGCTGTCATTAAGGTTTCCACCGGAAGCGCAACCGGCACTGCATTCGCATATGTTCAGGTTCCGGCAGGCAGTTCCAACAAGGAAATCACCGTCTCCTGCAAGAATATCACCGGCGTGAACGACATCGTATTTGAGTTCAGCGGTGAAATGGAATTTGACAGCTGGAAGTTCAGCTGATCAGAAACAGCATATCTACCTTCTCTGAGCGGATGCTCCGTCTGAAAACGGCGGAGCATCCGCTCTTTTGCATTTTACATTTTGATAATATCATGATGCGGACTTGATGAACACACCTGTGATATGATAAAATAGCAGGGAAAGGAATCCCCTATTCTGATTACAGGAGGATTACACATGAAATATAAACGGTTTGGAGCCATGATCGCCGCGGCAATGCTGCTCACCGCATGCCAGCAGAATCCTGACTCCGGCATTGTGGTGCACAAGGATATGGAGCGCGTCATCAGTGAGGCGGAGAACAGCGATGACAGCAAGGCGAATCTTGCAGAAATCCGTGAGACCTCATCGGAGCATTATGAAACGAAAATCGAAAACCAGGCGCTGCACATTGAGGTCTCCGTGAATGCTGATGTGGAACTGCCGGAAACCGACAAGCTGTCTGTATTCCGCGTGCAGCAGCATACCTTCACGGATGAGGGAATCGCAAAATACCGCGAAGTGCTGCTCGGTGATACGGAGCTCTATGATTACGCAGCGGCATTTCAGAAGACAAAGCGCGATCTAGAACATGAGATCGCAGTCGTGAGAGAAAACTACGAAGCGCGGCTGGCAGAAAGACAGAATCCGGAAAATGATGAGGTCATGCGTGAGGAGTATGATTCACTCATGAAGCTGCTGGAGGAACAGTACAACGCAGCGCCGGACGAAGCACCGATGGTGCGCTCAGAGGGCAGGCTGAAACAGAATGCGGAAGCATTCCGAAATGATCCGGGAAACAGCATCCTGAAATGGCGGAATGAGATGTCGCCGGAGGGCAGCACCTTACATGAGATCAGTGCAGACAAAAAGACGGTGTTTTCTGTGATTAACGACCCCGTGAAAGGGAATATGCTCACCTTCTTTGTGTCCCCTACCGAAGGAGGCGCCGCATACAAGAGCACATACCCTGTTCCTGACAGACTGATCGTGCGCAGCGGAAGAAATGTGCCGGAGAATTTCATCGACCATTTTCAGTATGACGGCAGCAAAACCTATGTGCCGGTCGAAAACGATTCATGTGAACTCTCGCAGGAGGAAGCTGAACAGCAGGCAGAGGATTTTATGAAAAAACTCGGGCTCCCGGACTTTGTGCTGAAAGAGGGCGGACGCTATGCAGAACTGGTGATGGATGCGAACAAGACAAACACACTCTATCGCACAAATTATATTCTGCGCTATGTCCGTGACCTCGGGGGCGTTCCGCTCCGTCAGGACAGCGGTACGAAATACTATCAGGAAGACAGCGGCGATTACCGCAAGAATATCTGGCCGGCTGAGCTGATCGAGTTTCATATCTCAGATGCAGGGCTGCTCGGATTTACCTATTATGCACCGCTGGACATGACGGAAACGGCGGTCGAAGATGCGGCGCTGAAACCGTTTTCCGAGGTTTGCGGTACCTTCGAGAAGATGCTGCCGGTCACGCAGGCACGCGAAGACAATCTGGGCAAGAAAATCAAAATCACAAAGATCATACTCGGCTACTCTCGCATCTCAGAGCGGGACAGCTGGGACACAGGGCTTGTGGTGCCTGTCTGGGCATTCATCGGCACCTCACAGCTCACCGATGACAATGGCAGCACACTCTGGGATCCCGAAAGCAATTACGAGCAGATGCAGATCTGCATTAACGCGATCGACGGTTCAGTCATTGATCCGACACTTGGGTATTGATATAGACGGAGGATATATATGAAACGCAACAAAATCACAACGGTCATTTTCGCAGGCATGCTGCTCACCGCATGCCGGGAGAATCCTGATTCCGGCATTGTGGTGCATAAGGATATGGAGAAGGTCATTGCGGAAGCGGAAAATAGCAATGACAGCAAGGTGGAGCTTGCGGAGATCCATTCAGAGACCGGCGAGCATTATCAGACGGAATACACGAATGATCAGCTTCGCGTTACGGTGAAGGTGGATGCGGATGTTGCTGTGCCGGACACAGACAAGCTCTCGGTGCTCCGCGTCAAGCAGCACGCGTTCACACAGGATGAGGTTGACCGCGTGCGGAAGGCGCTCCTCGGCGACGCAGAACTCATTGACGGTCCGGCATCCTCCCGCCGCACGAAGCGGGAGATTGAGGCTGAAATCGCGGATGTGCGGGCGGATTATACTGACAGAATCGCAAACAGTCCGGACGAAGCGGAAGCATGGCAATCTGAAATGAACCTGCTGCTTGCAGATTTACAGAAGGAATATGAAACAGCGCCGGATGAGCCTGTAAGTGTTGCTTCGGACGGCAGGCTCAATTCTGTCGCTGAAAAATATGCTGAAGATCCCGGGGATCCCTACTGGAAATGGGAGCATGATCTGAATGCGGACGGACAGGTGATGATGGTCATGACAAAAGACCGCAGCGCGAATTTTTATGTGCAGAACAATTCAAATTACAGCAACAAAATCGAATTCACCACCTCGCAGGTCGGTCCGCAGGGCACAAACGGTGTGCTGGTCGGCATTGAACCGACTGAGTATGACATCCGGGATTTCTCCCCTGCTGACCGCGAACAGCTTCCCCCAAATCTTTACACGCACGGCTACATGATGCAGGGAGAAAGCCTGAAACAGGTTGAGGGGGATTCCTGCACACTTTCGCAGGAGGATGCCGAACAGAAGGCACAGGATTTCATGAAAACCGTCGGCATCAAGGATTTCGCGCTCTCGGAAGGCGACAAGTATTCAGAGATACTTATCAAATCGGGCACGGAGGCGAAGAACACTGAATACTATTACCGCACCTGCTATCTCCTGCGCTTCTGCCGGATGATCAACGGCGTCATGCTACGGCAGGACAGCGGCATGAAAGAGGATTTCGGAGACAATAACCAAGCCTTCACCAAACGCCTTTGGCCGCAGGAAGTGATTGAATTCACGATCGACGACAACGGCATTGTCGGATTCAAGTGGTGCGCACCGCTGGATATAACAGAAACTGTCGTGGACAGCGCTGCCATGAAGCCGTTTTCGGATATCCGCGCAACCTTCGAGAAGATGCTGCCCATCGCAAATGCCTCGGAGCACGGCCCTGTGAGAATTGACATCGACAAGATCCAGCTCAGCTATTCCCGCATCTCGGAGCGCGACAGCTTCGACACGGGACTGGTCGTGCCCGTCTGGGGATTTCTCGGGAACTACACGCTCGGCACTTCAGACAGCATGACCGCAGACGAAGCAAAGAATCAGGGGCTTGATCCGAATGCATTTTATGACCTGCACACGACCTACGGCTCACAGCTCAGCATCAACGCCATCGACGGAACGGTGATCAATTCGGCGCTTGGGTACTGACAGGATGAAATACACACATTTTCCGCATGCACCCATTGCGTTTCCCGGCGGAATATAGTATAATAATAGGGACAACAGAAAGCGGAGGGATCAGAATGGCAAAACGAATCATGGTGGTCGAGGATGAGGCGGCGATTGCGGATATGATCGCAATGAACCTGCGCGCAGCAGGCATGGAGCCGCGGGTATTCAATGACGGCGCAGAGGCGGCGGAGTCTCTCGCCTCCGACCATGCCTATGACCTTGCGCTGCTCGACATTATGCTCCCCGGGAAGGACGGCTTTGCTCTCTTTGCGGATGTGAAGCCATACGGCATTCCCGTCATTTTCCTCACGGCGAAAGACGACCTGCGCTCAAAGATCACAGGCTTGCAGGGCGGCGCAGAGGATTATATCGTAAAGCCCTTTGAGGTGCTGGAGCTGCTGGTGCGCATGGAGAAGGTTTTGAGCCGTCAGCCGCAGCACGCGGAAATGATAGAGATCTGCGGGCTGGAAATCGACCTCTCCGCACGCACGGTGCGACGCGGCAGCGAGGAGATCAGCCTCAAGCCGATGGAATTCGATCTGCTGGCGGTGCTTGCAAAGCATCCGAACACTGCCGTTTCCCGGGATGACCTGCTGCATATGGTCTGGGGCGTGAATTTCCTCGGCGAGACCCGCACCGTGGATGTGCATATCGCGCAGCTCCGCAAAAAGCTCGGGCTGCACGATGCCATTGTCACAGTGCCGAAATACGGCTACCGGCTGGAGGTGCAGCGTGTCACTCCGTAAAACCATCACGCTGCTGTGCAGTCTCATCATGCTGACGGCGATCCTGCTGAGCGATATGACGATCTTTCTGTTTTATCGCCGCAGTGTGCGCAATGAGGCGTTACAGGCGGCCTGCATTGAAACGACCCGCATCGAGGAAGCCTTCGCAAGCTATCAGTCACAGCTTTCTGCCCTGCCCGGCAGCGACTATCTTCCGTCTGCGCAGGAAGCAAAGTATTTCTTCAAGACAAACCGCGAAGATCTCACAATACTGGCAATCAACGGCCGCGAGATCTTCAACCGCACGGATCTGAGCGCAGCGGAGATCACCGCGGGAAATGCGGTCGCCTTCGATCGGTATCAGTATTACGAAACAGCGCTCAGCGGGACACCTTATGTTGCATTCCGAACGACGGTATCCGGCGCAGTCAGCATGCTGCATCTCTACGATATGAGCGTGCCGCGCAGAAAGCTGCTCCGTCTTGCTGCGGTGATGGTTTCTATCTCTGCAATCGTCATTCTGCTGGCGATTCTGCTGCTCAGACGATTGCTCATGCGTGCATTTCAGCCGATGGAAGCGCTCTCTGCGCAGGCAAGAGCGATCGCAGACGGTGCCTATGACCGCAGGGCGGAAATCGTGCGGCGGGATGAGGTCGGTCAGCTTGCGGCGGACTTCAATCAGATGGCAGACGCCGTGCAGACGCATATCCGTGCGGTGGAAGACTCAGAGCAGCGCAAGACGATGTTCATGGGAAGTCTCACGCATGAGCTGAAAACGCCGCTGACGGCAATGTCCGGCTATGCACAGACACTGCGTGCCGTGTTGCTTTCGCCGGAGGACACTGAAACCGCACTGCGCTATATTGACAGCGAAAGCCGCCGCCTTGACCGTCTCGCAAAGCAGATGATGCGTCTGCTGGAGCTGGATCAGGAAACGCCGCTGCAAATGGAGGATATCCCGGCTGAGACACTGATCGCCGATGCGATTACAACCTGTACGCCGCATGCAAACAGCAAACAGATCACACTCAGAAAGTGCGGCGCTGAAGGCATCCTCCGCTGTGACCGTGATCTCATGACGGATGTGATCATCAATCTGATCGACAATGCGATCCGTGCAAGCCGTGAAGGAGAAAGCATTGAAATCTCCGCGAAAGACGGTGTGCTCACGGTTGCCGATCATGGCTGCGGCATCCCGGAAGCGGAGATCACGCGCATCACTGAACCGTTTTATATGGTCGATAAATCGCGGAGCCGCAAATCGGGCGGCGCAGGGCTCGGGCTTGCGATTGTCTCTGCGATCCTGCGGCAGCACGGCATAACGCTTGAAATAGAGAGTAAAGTCGGCAGCGGAACCCGCATGAATTTACATTTTGTTGACATCGCGCTGAATACTTGATGCATTGAAATCTGCTATGATAATATCATAGCAGTTTTTCTTTTGATCGGAGGGAGTAAAGTGAACAGTCTGGAGCATGATCTCATACGGGCAGTCGGCTCGGTGCGGTTTCTGATTGCTGTTATCATACAGACCGTGATTCTCACGCAGGCAGGCGCAGACAGCACGCTCTATCAGATGAGCGTCCCGCTCTGCTGCACACTCCCCTACACCTGCGCGTGGCTTGACGAATCCCGAAGCGGATTTGTACGGCTTGCGCTCCACCGCACTTCGGTGTTCTGGTATATCACAGGCAAATTTCTTGCATGTATTCTGTCAGGCGGGCTCTGCGAGCTGGCAGCGGTATTTATCGCCTCACTGCTTGACAGGGAGCTAGATCTCACCGGCTGCTGTCCGCAGATCTTCCTGACGGCTGCGCTCTGGGCAGGCATCGCGGCGCTGCTGGCTGCATGCTCCGGAAGCAAATATTCCGCAAACGGCGGTGCTTTCGTCATCTGCTATTTTCTCATCATTCTGCATGAACGCTACTGGAAAAGCTGCTATGTGCTTGATCCGCTGGAATGGCTCAGCCCGAAGGAGCAATGGGTCTTCGGAATGACCGGTCTTCATATCCTGCTGATCTGTATGATGCTTGTGACAGGGCTCTGCTATGCGGCGGTGCTGGAAAGGAGACTGACAAATGTTTAGACAGATCTTCATGCTGGCGATGCTGATCTTCCGGCGCTGGCGCAGAAGCCCGCAGATCTGGCTGGCATTCGGGCTGGGATTTGTCGCCTGCTTCCTGCTGACGGACAAATCCGTGCAGTTTGCCGTGACGCATGAAACGGTTTTGCAGATTCTTGAGCCGTTTATCTGGACATTCGGTGACGCACAGTCGATCCTGCTCATTTCGCTCTGCCTGCTGCTGCTCTTTTCGGATATGCCTGCACTCGGCGCGGAACTCCCTTTTCATCTGGTACGCACAACACGCCGCAGATGGATGGCGGCACAAATACTCTATCTCATTCTTGCGACACTGATCTTCACTGCATTCATCCTTGTCTCATCCTGCATCCTCTGTCAGCAATACGCATTCACGGCAAATCAATGGAGCGAGACTGCGGCGATCCTCGGCTATTCCGGCATCGGCAGCCGCATCGCGGTACCCGCGTTCGTGAAAGTGCTGGAGCTCACATATCCCTATCCCTGCACTGTGCATATCTTCCTGCTGATGCTCTGCTACTCGCTGCTACTCTCAGCCCTCATCTTCCTCGGGAATCTGCTGCGCGAACGACTCGGCATGATTCTCGGCGTCATATACAGCGGATTCGGGCTATTCCTGAATAAAGACATCATCTCGCAATGGTTTCATCTCTCCGTGTATCAGTCGCGCACGGCAAATATCCTCATGGGGTGGCTCTCCCCGCTCAATCATGCGACCTATTACATGCACAATTTCGGCTATGACAATCTGCCGCGTCTCAGCACCTCCTATCTGCTGTTTCTGGGTGCGGCAGCGGTCATTTTCCTGATCACATTTCTGCGCTCGAAGCGTTACGCTTTCCATTTCACCGGCACAGAGACCTGAAAGGAGAAAATATGGAACAGAGTGGTATTCACGCGAAACATGTATGCAAATCCTTCGGAAAAGCACAGGTGCTCTGCGATGTATCCCTCGATGCAGATGCAGGTGAAATTGTCGGCATTGTCGGCAACAACGGCAGCGGCAAGACGGTATTCATGAAATGCATCTGCGGCTTTCTGAAGCCGGACAGCGGCGAAATCACAGTCGGCGGACAGCGTGTCGGCAAGGACTGCGACTTCCCGCAGAGCCTCGGCATCATCATTGAGACGCCGGGCTTTATCCCGCATATGAGCGGCATGCGCAATCTCAAAGCGCTGGCGGCACTCCGCGGAATCATCGGAAAGCAGGAGATCACAGCGGTGCTGAAAAGCGTCGGGCTCTATGAGGCGCGGCACAAGGCTGTTGCGAAATATTCCCTCGGCATGCGGCAGCGACTCGGCATCGCACAGGCGATCATGGAGGACCCCGATGTGCTGATTCTCGACGAACCGTTCAACGGTCTGGATGCTTCCGCCGTTGAGACAATGCGTGCGCTGCTGCTCACGCTGAAAGCAAAGGGCAAAACCATACTGCTCGCAAGCCACAACGCAGAGGATATCCGCATTCTCTGCGACAGGATCTATGAAATGAAGGTGAATCTGAAATGAAGCTGATGCACTTATTATGCGGTATTGTGACGGCGGCGCTGCTTTGTTCTGCGCCTGTCATCTCGGCGGATAATGCGCCGGATGTGACCGATCTTCCCGCGGTCAGCACAGAAGAAGCGGTCACTCTGCCGGATCTGCGGCTCGATAACCAGAACCGCTATCTCTACATGTCGGAGAGCTATGCGCAGGGCTATGTGCCCAAAGTCGAAAGCGGATATGCAGTCGTGGTCGTGCCGCTCACATGTGACGAAAACGCCCCTGCATCGCTGCGCGTCTCTGCGGGAATTGATGTTTCCGATGCTTCCCCCTTTGTCACGAAGAACTATGAGGAAACTGTATTTCGTGTGCAGAATGCCGTCAATGACAGTGCAGCGACCGTTGAAAGCTATCACATTGTCTTCTGGCTGGCACTCCGCGGCGACCGCACGAACGGCAGCTATCCCGTCACGGTTCATGCGGAGGGCGGCGGCGCACAGTATGATACAACTGTCTATGTCAGCATCACCGACGGAAAGGATCCGAACGCGGTCACAACCGAGCCGCCTGTCACCACAGAGCCGCCGGAGCCTGTAATTTTTGCGCCGAAGCTGCTGCTGGATCACTGCGAAACCGGCGGCGCAGTCACTGCGGGAGACACGCTGCATCTCAGCGTCACACTCCGCAACACCGCACAGGATCAGGGGCTCCGCAATCTGACCGTCACTGCATCGGCACCGCAGAATGCGTTTACTCCTCTGTCTCAGTCACAGACCATCTACATCCCGGAGACAGCCGCAGGCAGTACCTTCGATGTTGTATTCGATTACACTGTGCTCCCGAACACGCCAGCCGGTCAGTATGAGATCCCGCTGCATTTTGATTTCGCATCCGAAAACGGTATGGCAGGTGCCGGGGATGCCGGTGTGACTGTCGAGGTCGTGCAGCCGCTCGAAGTGAAGTTCCCGACTGTTGTGTTCCCGGCAGAGGCTACCGTTTCCGATACATTACAAATCCCGGTGCAGGCAATCAATCTGAGCCTTGCAGACGCGAAAAATGTATATGCAGAGCTGAGCGGAAACGGACTGCTCCCGCAGGGCGCTGCGTTCTTCGGCGATCTTGCTGCGGGTGCTGAGATGACCGTTACCCTGCCGGTACAGATCACTTCCCTCTCCGGCGGCGATTCGCTCTACGGGCAGACAGAGGGCACATTTACGTTCCATTACTCCGATCTGAACGGCGAGGAACACACGGAAACCCAGGTCTTTTCCGTGTCACTGAAATCTCCGTTTACGCAGAGCAGCACGCCTGCACAGGAGACCGCCTCCCCGCGCTACTGGATTGCAGCGGTATCTGTGCTCGGGATCGCGGCTCTTGCTCTCACTCTGTATTTGCTCATCCGCTTCAAAAGGAGACATGCGTCTTGAATGCAATACAGCGTTTTCTGCGGATGCGGCGGCAGAGCGACGGCATCAAGGCGGGTCTGCTCTGCTTTCTGCTCGGTACTGTGCTGCTTGCAGTCACGGCGGGGCGCATTGTGCGATATGCAAAGATGCTGCAAGCGCCCTATGAGCTGATTCTCTCGCAGTACACGGCATCCGCAGGCGACTCCCCCGCTGTCATGCAGCTGAAGCTCCGCGATGATGTGCAGGCGGTCTCACGGCAATCTGAAATCAAAGTCTCAAATAACGAAATAACGCTCTCCGTAACGCTGCTCTCGCCGCAGTATCTCAGCGCGGGCTGCGGTCTCACACCGGACAGCGCACAGACGGTGTACTGCAATCACAGCGCAATGATGACGCTGCTGCCCTATCAGCAGGAGCTGCCCGCAGAGACACAGATGCAGTGTCAAACAGATTCCGGCAGCCGTGTGCTCCGCTTCCGATCCTGTGATACACTGCCGGAGGGCGAACCGCTTGCTGTCATGCAGGCAAGCACCGCGGAGCTCTCAGCTTCCGAAACCTACCGTGTCCGCATGAAGGCAAGGGAGCTCGGCGGGACTGCCGTTCAGGAGATACAGGCGCTCGGATTCGATGTAATCAATCGGGATGTGCTGCTCGCGGAAGAATATGAAGAGAAGATTCTGCTGCTGCATCTGCGCTGGGGACTGCTCTCTGCGGCGCTCGCCATAATCTGCGGGGCTGCGTTCTATGTGCCGGCTCGAAAGAAATTCAAAAACTAAAGACGCTGTTGCCGCTTTTTTGCAGCAACAGCGTCTTTTCATGATTCGCGCCATTCGACCGGTTTCCCCGCACTGAGACTTGCCTGCACATTCAGCAGACGCTGATTCTCGGAGCCGCGGAATCTGAGCATCAGATTGCGCTTTGCCAGGACGAATTCACCGTCTACCAGTACATCCAGCAGGGAGAGCATCTCGTCGGTGACTTCACACCGTGCGCGGGACTCGCCTGTCAGTTCCTCAAAGGTGTAGCCGGAATAGCTCCAGATATCCTTCTCAGGAAGCTCTCGCCGCACACGCCGGAGGAGCTTCACAAGCTCCCGCTGATTCTCCGGCTCAAAGGGCTCTCCGCCGAGCAGCGTCAGCCCGCGGATAAAACTGCGATTCAGCAGCGAAATAATCTGATCCTCGGTTTCCTGTGTGTAAGGCTCACCGTAATCGAAGTTCCATGTCTCCGGGTTGAAGCAGCCCTCACAGTGATGCGTACAGCCCGAGACAAACAGACTCACACGCACGCCGATACCGTCAGCAATATCGACCGGCTTGATGTTCCCGTATCTCATAGATGCAGCACGCGGTCGCGAATCTCAGCAGTTCTGCCCTGATTCCAGTACTGTGTGCCGATATAGCCGCAGGTACGGCGGGCAATGTTCATCTTGGTCTGGTCGCGGTTTCCGCAGTTCGGGCACTCCCAGACGAGCTTGCCGTCCTCCTCAACCGTGACGATTTCGCCATCAAAGCCGCAGCACTGGCAGTAATCGCTCTTGGTGTTCAGCTCCGCGTACATGATGTGATCGTAGATGAACTTCATGACCTCGAGCACGGCATCCAGATTACCCTGCATATCCGGCACCTCAATATAGCTGATCGCACCGCCCGGAGAGAGGCGCTGGAACTGCGACTCAAACTGCAGCTTATCGAATGCGTTGATATCCTCAGTGACATGGATATGATAGGAGTTGGTGATATAGCTCTTGTCCGTAATGCCCTCGATGATGCCGAAGCGCTTTTGCAGACATTTCGCAAACTTATAGGTGGTGGACTCAAGCGGTGTGCCGTAAAGGCTGAAATCAATGTTCTCCTGTGCCTTCCACTTTGCGCAGGCATCGTTCATGTGCTGCATGACCTCCAGCGCAAACGGAGTTGCGGAAACATCGGTGTGCGACTTGCCGGTCATCGCCTTCACGCACTCATAGAGACCTGCATAGCCGAGCGAGATGGTGGAATAGCCGCCGTAGAGCAGCTTGTCGATGGTCTCGCCCTTCTTGAGGCGTGCCAGTGCGCCGAACTGCCACAGGATCGGTGCGCAGTCGGAGAGGGTGCCCTTCAGGCGGTTGTGACGGCACATCAGTGCGCGGTAACAGAGATCCAGACGCTCATCAAAGATCTTCCAGAACTTGTCAAAGTCGCCGCCGGAGGAAAGTGCAATATCCGGCAGATTCAGCGTGACAACGCCCTGATTGAATCTGCCGTAATACTTCGGCTGATTCGTCTCGGGATCGACATACGGTGTCAGGAAGCTGCGGCAGCCCATGCAGGTGTAGCAGTGACCCTCGCCGTTCTTATCGACCTTGTATTCCAGCATCTTCTTCTCGGAGATGTAGTCCGGCACCATGCGCTTTGCGGTGCAGCGGGCAGCCAGTCTCGTCAGATACCAGTATTCGCTGTCCTCATGAATATTCTGCTCTTCCAGCACATAGATGAGCTTCGGGAATGCCGGTGTGATCCAGACGCCTGCTTCGTTCTTGACGCCCTGGATGCGCTGCATCAGCACTTCCTCGATGATCATGGCAAGATCCTTCTTCTCCTGCTCATTGCGCGCCTCGCCGAGATACATGAACACGGTGACAAACGGCGCCTGACCGTTTGTGGTCATGAGCGTGACGACCTGATACTGGATCGTCTGCACGCCGCGGCGGATCTCGTCACGGAGTCTGTCTTCGACGATGCGCTCGATCGCTGCCGGAGATGCAAAGCCGCCGAAGTCTTTTGCCTCCGCTTCGACCTCCTTGCGGATCTTCTCACGGGAGATCTGCACAAACGGAGCCAGATGCGTCAGGGAAATCGACTGCCCGCCGTACTGGCTGGAAGCGACCTGTGCGATGATCTGCGTGGCGATGTTGCAGGCGGTGGAGAAGGAATGCGGCTTCTCGATCAGAGTGCCGCTGATGACCGTACCGTTCTGGAGCATGTCCTCCAGATTGACAAGATCACAGTTGTGCATATGCTGTGCGAAGTAATCGGCATCGTGGAAATGGATGATGCCCTGCTCGTGCGCATCGACGATCTCCTTCGGCAGCAAAATGCGGCGGGTGATGTCCTTGCTGACCTCGCCTGCCATATAATCACGCTGAACGCTGTTGACGGTCGGGTTCTTGTTGGAATTTTCCTGCTTGACCTCTTCGTTGTTGCACTCAATCAGCGTGAGGATCTGCTCGTCAGTGGTATTGGACTGGCGCACCATGGTACGGGTGTAGCGATAAGTGATATACTTTCTCGCAACGGAAAACGCCTGAAAGCCCATGATCTGATTCTCGACCAGATCCTGAATCTCCTCAACGCTTGCCGCTCTGCCCATGCTGAGACATGTGCGCTCGACATTGGCTGCTGCCTCATGAATCTGCGCGGCAGTCAGTCTGTCGCCCTCGGGAACCTCGCGGTTCGCCTTCGTGATCGCGGCAATGATCTTGGTGATATCGAACACCGCTTCTGCGCCGCTTCGCTTGATGATCTTCATGATAACCCTCCTTGCATGTACTGCAATATTTATTAGGGCAGTCCCCCGTTTGCCGCGTTCTGTGCGCACCGCTGTATGTACGCAGCAGGTGCAGAGCGCTTCGCCCGGCGAAGGCTTCCCTTATATCAAGCATATCCAGTATACACCATATCTTGTGTTTTGTCAAGAGGAGAATCACTATATCTGCCAACATTTTGGATTCTTGTGCATTCTGAACAAACGGCGGCGGGAGACCCGAAAAGTCCCCCGCCGCCGTTTTTCGCGCTGTTTCGGCAATATCCGAAATCCCTACCGGATCGGTCTGAGATGATAGGTGTCAACTCACCAGAAGCCCCAGCAGCTGGAAGCCGGGTGCCTTGCTGCCGTCCGTCATTTTGACCGTGACCTCATGCGGCACCGCTGCCCACGAGGTATAGACCTCGGCCGCCTCAGCATAGTTGCCCCAGCCGTTCTCAAAGTTTCCGTCCAGTGTTTTCACGAGCTCGCCGTCCACATAGACATCATACTGTCCGCTCTTGCCGTCAATCGTGCGCTGGTAAAGCACGCCGATGTTCGAGCCGGTGACCGTGAAGGTAATCTCGCCCGCTTCCTCTGTTGCATAATTGTGCGGGAAATTCTGATTGATCTCCGCCTTCGCAAAGCCCTTCGGCTCGCCGGAGACCTCCAGCGAATTGCTGTCCTCGATATGCGCATCCGCATACTGGAAGCCCTCTGTCTCAAGCCCTTCGACCGTCAGATCGTCGGTGTTGATATTGTCAAGGTCCGCATAGACGGAGTTGTAGTAGCTCCAGAGCAGCTCGCCGATGATGCCGTGGCCGTTGCTGTTCGGATGGATGTTATCCGGCGAAATGTCCGTCCACTTGAAATGACCCGCCTGAATCTGCGGCAGAACGGCGTTCTTATAGGAGATCATCGGGAGATTGTACTTCTCACCGATCTTTCTGTGTGTATCGACGAGCGAAGTGCCGTCCTCCTGCGTCGTAAACAGCAGAATGACTGCCGGGTTATTATCCTGCGCAAGAATGCGGCTCACGAGCGCTTCATAGCTCTTTTCATCGCGCGCGGGATCGGTGTCGTTGACGGAGAACTCCACCACGACGATATCCGGCTTCTTCGAGAGGAGATCACGTTCTGCACGGTGCACGCCGATATAGCTGCCGGTCGCGCCGATGCCCGCATTCACGGTATTGAAATACGCAGCGGCAGTCGGGAAGGTCTTGAACCACCACGCCATGTTGTAATATGCGTAGTTCTCGGTGGAGCCGGATGCGCCCGTGCCCTGTGTGATAGAGCCGCCGATCACGCCGATCGTGATGCCCTGACCGCCCTTTGCCTTTTTCATCACATTCGCAAGGCGGGTGCGGTCGCCGACCTGCAGGATCGAATTCGTGATCATCTCGTCCGTTGTCCAGCCGAGATCCAAAGTTTTGAGTCCCAATTCAGGATCCGCCTTCTTCCATGTGCTGTCATGCTCGACCTCGATCGGTGCAGGCGGCGCGGTTGTCGTCGCTTCGGTCGTTGTGGTCGTGACTGCTGCGGTTGTTTCTGCTTCCGAAGAGCTGTCTCCTGCACAGCCGGTCGCTGTCAGGAGCAGCATTGCGGCGCCGAGCACCGCGGTGATCTTCTTTTTCATATGCCTCTTATCCTTTCTGTATATCGGGCGGTATTACGCCTTTTTGCCCCACTTCATTGAAATGTCGAACGCCTTGACGCTGTGTGTCAGTGCACCGATGGAGATAATATCCACGCCGGTCTCCGCAACCGCACGCAGCGTGTCATGCGTGATGCCGCCGGATGCTTCCAGCAGAGCTCTGCCGTCTGTGATCGCAACCGCCTCACGCATCGTGCCGCAGTCCATGTTGTCGAGCATGATGATATCTGCTTTTGCTTCGAGTGCCTCACGGAGCTCATCCAGCGTCCGCACCTCAACCTCAATGCGCACCATATGCCCGATGTGCTGCCGAAGCTGTGTGATTGCCGGGATAATGCCGCCGCATGCGTCGATGTGGTTATCCTTCAGCATCGCGCCGTCAGAGAGATTGAAGCGGTGATTCTTGCCGCCGCCGCAGCGCACGGCATATTTCTGCATCGCACGGATGCCGACCATGCACTTGCGCGTATCGGCGATAGATGCCTTTGTGCCCGCAACAATATCCACGCATCTGCGGGTTTCTGTCGCGATGCCGGAGAGATGCTGCAAAAGATTCAGTGCAGAGCGCTCACCCTTCAGAAGCGTGCGGGTGTTGCCGTGCATCACAGCAAGAATGTCACCGTATTTCACGCGGTCGCCGTCGTGCATTTTCGGCACAAAGGTCACGCCGCCGCCGGCAAGGTCAAAGACGCGCGCCGCAATCTCCATGCCGCAGAGGACGCCGTCATCCTTCGCCATCAGATAGCAGTCGGATTCATCATCCGGGGAGAGCAGAAAATCGGATGTGACATCAATGCCTGTGATATCCTCGGTCAGTGCGCGCTGCACGACCTCATCCACATATGCAGGGAGAAGCTGTGTCATAATTGTTCCTCCAGAATTAAGTATGCGCAGGTCGCCTGCGATTTGGCTTCAAGATAATCCAGATCGAGCTTCCAGTCCTCGCATGCGATGAGCTGGATGATCTCGGTCACGCGCTCATAGGCAGCGCGCATGTGCTCGGTGTTCGGGATGACGAAATAGTTTTCCTGAAGGATCTTGCGGAGCTCCGTGCGAATGCCGTGCGGGATCGTGCGGGTTGCAGTGACAGGCGGGAATTTGCCCTCGGCAAAGCGCGGGCTGATGTCCACAGCCTCGCGTGCGATCTCCTCCGCCGCACGGCGCGAGAAGACCAGTGCCTCCAGCAGCGAATTGCTCGCGAGTCGGTTGTTGCCGTGTACGCCGGTGTGTGCGCACTCACCGCAGGCATAGAGCCGGTCGATGCGCGTCTGCGCATTTGCACCGACGTCAATGCCGCCCATCAGGTAATGCTGGCAGGGGTAGATCGGCACAGGCTCCTTCGTAAGATCATAGCCCTGCTCCAGCAGCTTATTGTAAATCTTCGGGAAGCGCGCCTTGACCGCCTCGGGATCCTTGTGGGAAATATCAAGCCAGAAGTCCTGCGAGCCGGTGCGCTGACTCTCCAGAATGATCGCGTGCGACACCACATCACGCGGCGCAAGTTCCAGACGGTCATCATAGCGCTGCATGAAACGCTCCATGTTGCAGTTGCGGAGATACGCACCCTCGCCGCGCACAGCCTCCGAAATAAGGAAGCATTCGCGTGTATGCTTGTTGTTGAACGCAGTCGGATGGAACTGAATGAGGCTGAGATTCTTGATGCGCGCACCGAGCTCATAGGCGATGCGGATACCGTCGCCAGTTGCAATCGCGGAATTTGTTGTGTACTCATACACTCTGCCGATGCCGCCTGTCGCGAGAATCAGGAAATGACAGTTGACAACCTGAAATTCGCCGTTCTGCATCAGTTCAACGGAGAAGCCTGTATCGGTCTGCATCGCACGGCTGACGACTGTGAACTCTGAGATCGTCACATTCGGCAGATTGCGTGTCTGCGCAAGCAGTCCGCGGAGAATCTCTGCGCCGGTCGAATCGCGGTAATGGAAAATGCGTCTGCGGCAGTGTCCGCCCTCGAGCGTGCGGTCATAGTCACCGTCTGCGTTTTTATCGAATTCCACGCCGTACTCGACAAGCTGCTCGATATCCTGTGCCGCCTCAGAGACAAGGATTTGCAGCGTCTTCGGATTGTTTGTGAAGGCACCTGCGATGCGGGTATCATTCGCGTGAAGCTCGATGTTATCGTTCGGCGAATTCCACACACCCGCGATGCCGCCCTGTGCCAGCGCGGAGTTGCAGAGCGTCGCTTCCCGCTTTGCCAGCACGAGCACACGCAGATTCGCCGGGAGATGCAGCGCCGCATAGCAGCCCGCTGCACCCGCGCCGGCGATCACAACATCATAATTCTGTTCCAGATTGAGCATGAGAAAGCTCATCTCCTTTATCATATAGATGGTTTTATTATAGCATTTTTGCAAGTGTTTGTCAAGATTGTGCGCCCATACAAAAGCCGCCCCTCCGAATTCCGGAGGAGCGGCACAGTACGGATGAAATTACAGCATCTCAGCGATCTCATAGATCAGACGCTCGGACTTCTCCCAACCGAGGCACGGGTCGGTGATCGACTTGCCGTAGCAGCCGCCGTCCACCTTCTGAGCGCCGTCCTCAATATAGCTTTCGATCATGAAGCCCTTGACCATCTTCTTGATTTCGTTGTTATAGCGGCGCGCACTGAGCACTTCCTTCGCAATGCGCGGCTGCTGGAGCGGATCCTTGCCGGAGTTGCAGTGGTTCGTGTCCACGATGCAGGCAGGATTCAGAAGCCCGGTCTTTGCGTAGAAATCAGCGAGCAGCACAAGATCCTCGTAATGGTAGTTCGGGTGCGACTGCCCGTGCTTGTTGACATAGCCGCGCATGATGGAATGCGCCAGCGGATTGCCCTGCGAGTGCACCTCCCATCCGCGGTAGATGAAGGTGTGCTTGCTCTGTGCCGCGGTGATCGCGTTCATCATGACGGAGAGATCGCCGGATGTCGGGTTCTTCATGCCGACAGGAACCGGCAGACCGCTCGCGACCAGTCTATGCTCCTGATTCTCTACTGAGCGCGCACCGACTGCGACATATGCCAGCAGATCATCAAGATAACGGTGATTGTCGGGATAAAGCATCTCGTCTGCGCAGGAGAAGCCGGTCTCCTTCAGTGCACGCATGTGCAGCTCACGCACTGCGATAATGCCCTTGAACATATCCGGCTTCGCGTTCGGATCAGGCTGATGCATAAGACCCTTGTAGCCGGCGCCCGTCGTCCTGGGCTTGCCTGTATAGATGCGCGGAATGATGAAAAGTTCATTCTTCACCTGATCGGCAGCCTTGCGCAGGCGGGTGATATAGTCGATCACGGCGTCGGGATTGTCTGCCGAGCAGGGTCCGATGATCAGCACGAGGCGGTCATCCTTGCCGGTGAAAATATCCTCCAGCTCCTTTGCACGCGCTGCTACAATCTCAGTCATTTCCGGCGTGACAGGATACATTTCCTTGACCTCCATCGGGATGGTCAGCTTGCGTTCAAATTCGAGGTTCATCATAGTAACCACGTTCTCCTTTTCTGTGATAGCCCTATTATAATACAAGTTCTTTCATTTGTCAACCCTTTAACGCACAAAAGCGTTAAATCGCTAAAAGTAAAAAGAGACGGCAATTCATTTTTCGTACAAATTGCCGTCATCTCATATTCTGTCAGACAGATATAACTGCGTCCTTCATCTGCTTCACATAGGCGCCGACAACCGGCGCTGCGTCTTTGCCGTGCTCTGCGATCAGCTTCATGATTGCAGAACCGACAATCACACCGTCTGCATTTGCCGCCATCTTTGCAGCCTGCTCCGGCGTCGAGATACCGAACCCGACTGCACAGGGCACATAGCTGTTTGCGCGGATCTGTGCGGTGATCTCATGCACATCGGTCTTGATCTCACTGCGCACACCTGTGACGCCGAGACTGGAGACAATATAGATAAAGCCGTCTGCTTCCTTCGCAATCATCGCAATGCGGTTCTCCGAGGTCGGTGCGATCAGCGAAATCAGGTCAACGCCGTACTGCTTACAGACCGGTGCAAAATCTTCCTTCTCCTCATAGGGCACATCCGGCAGAATGATACCGTCGATGCCGGTCTCTGCGCATGCCTTGACAAAGCGCTCTGTGCCGTAGGAGAAGACCACATTTGCGTAAGTCATGAACACCATCGGGACGGTAACATCTTTGCGAAGCGCACGCACAAAATCAAAGACCTTATCGGTCGTGACGCCGCCTTTGAGCGCACGGAGATTTGCCTCCATGATAACAGGACCCTCAGCAGTCGGATCGGAGAAGGGAATGCCGAGCTCGATGAGATCCGCGCCGTTCTTTACCATCTCGCGGACGACCTTGCCGGTCGTTTCGAGATCCGGGTCACCGACCGTGATGAACGGAATGAATGCCTTGCCGTTTTTGAACGCATTTGCAATATTACTCATAGATATTCTCCCCTCTGTAACGCGCGATCGCGGCACAGTCCTTGTCGCCTCTGCCGGAGATCGTCACAACGATGATCTTGTCCTTATCCATTTCCGGCGCGATCTTCATCGCATGCGCCACAGCATGTGCGGATTCAATCGCGGGGATGATGCCCTCCGTGCGGGAGAGAAATTCAAATGCGTTGACGGCTTCGTCATCGGTGACAGCGACATATTCCGCTCTGCCGGTGTCATGCAGATACGCATGCTCAGGGCCGATGCCCGGATAATCAAGACCTGCGGAGATAGAATACACCGGCGCGATCTGACCGTATTCATCCTGGCAGAAATAGGACTTCATGCCGTGGAAAATACCGAGCTTGCCGGTCGAGATCGTTGCTGCGGTCTCGAAGGTGTCGATGCCTCTGCCTGCTGCCTCACAGCCGATCAGACGCACATCCTTGTCGCCGATAAAATGATAGAAGGTGCCGATTGCATTGGAGCCGCCGCCGACGCATGCCATAACCGCATCAGGCAGTCTCCCCTCCTTTTCAAGGATCTGCTGCTTGATCTCGCGGGAAATGACCGCCTGAAAATCGCGCACGATTGTCGGGAACGGATGCGGACCCATGACGGAGCCGAGACAGTAATGCGTATCGGAAATGCGGTTTGTCCACTCGCGCATCGCCTCAGAGACAGCATCCTTGAGCGTTGCGGTGCCGGACTTGACCGGGATGACATCGGAGCCGAGCAGACGCATTCTGTAAACATTCAGCGCCTGACGCTTGGTATCCTCCTCACCCATAAACACGACGCATTCCATGCCCATGAGGGCTGCCGCGGTCGCAGTCGCAACGCCGTGCTGACCGGCACCGGTCTCCGCGATCAGACGGGTCTTGCCCATCTTCTTTGCGAGCAGCGCCTGCCCGAGCACATTGTTGATCTTATGTGCGCCTGTGTGATTGAGATCCTCGCGCTTCAGATAAATCTTTGCGCCGCCGAGGGTCTCCGTGAGCTTTTTCGCAAAATAGAGCCGCGAGGGACGGTTCGCATATTCGTTCAGAAGCTCTGTGAGCTCCGCATTGAACTGAGGATCGTTCTTGTAGTGGTTATACGCTTCCTCCAGCTCGATGACGGCATTCATCAGAGTTTCGGGGATGTATTGCCCGCCGTGTACGCCGAAGCGTCCTGCCTGATTTGTCATATAATCCTGTCCTTTCTTTATTTGGTTCTGTCGAACGGTATAAATATCATGCGGATCGTAATAATTGTATCCGGTTCAATCCGGTAATGCAGCTCCCGGATGCGGTACACAAGATAGCAGATGGCTGCTGTGACCGGCAGAATGAAGACTGTGCCGCAGTAAGCCCACATGCTGTGGAAGAACAGATGCAGCAGCATCGCAAGCAGCACGAAATGCGTCGCACGGGTGCGCTGTGCGGTAATCTGTATCAGCGCAGACATTGCCATGTGGAACGCAAGCAGACAGATGCCGCCGAATATGAAGTCCAGCGCTTGCAGAATGCCCTGCGTTTCAAGAGTGTTTGCAAGCAGCTCTGCCGGAAAACCGCCCTCCGGGATGACTTCATACACATCGGTAAAAAGGAGCCCTGCCGAAAGACAGCCGTCCGCGGAATGCCGGTAAAATGTGCATTGCAAAACTGCACAGGAGATAAGCGCAATACAGGCATTTCCGATTCCGGCGCAGAGCGCATCCGAGAGCGTGTCATACTTCTTCATAGTGAGCCGGTGCATAAAATAGCGTGCACTCTCCTCAAAGACAGCGGTCACAATGCCTGTAAGAAGCACCCGGAGAAGGAAACTGTCTGATTCCCGGGCAGCAACCGCCGCGATCACCGAAACAGTACGCGGAATTGCGATCAGCAGAAACATGACAGCTCCGATCAGCACCGGAAAGAACCTGCCTTCCTTCCGAAACCGCAGAAACAGATATGCTCCCGCAGAAGCCAGTAACGGAAGAATCCCACGCAGATACATAAGCGCCTGCTGTGTTTCTGTCAGCATGATCTGTTCATCCATCGTTATGCTCCTGCGCTGCGCACGGCATTGACAAAAGCCTGCATCTTCTCAGGATCTTTCCTGCCGTCCGTTTCAATGCCGGAGCTGACGTCCACACCGTAGGGTGCATACCGCGCAATGGCATCCTTCACGCGAACAGGATCGAGCCCGCCCGCAAGGAAGAAGGGGCGTCTGAAGTCCCTGAGATGCGACCAGTCAAAGGCCTTGCCCTCGCCGGCGCCGCCGTCCAGCAGCACAATATCTGCATCGGAGCGCTCGGCGTTCAGAATATCCGCTTCGGACTGCACGCGGAACGCCTTGATGATCAGGAGATTCGAGCGCTTGCGCAGCTCGGAAATATAGGCATTGTCCTCGCTGCCGTGCAGCTGCGCAAAGTCGATGATCCTGCGGTCTGCGAGTGCTGTGATCTCGCTGAGCTGTGCGTCGATGAACACGCCGACTGCCGGGATGCTCCTGTCAAGCACCCGGCGGATTTTGGCTGCCGTTTCCGGCGTGACAGTGCGCTTTCTGCCGGGCGCAAATACAATCCCGACCAGATCGGGCTGCACCTGATTGCAGAAAGCCGCGTCCTGCTCTGTTATCATGCCGCATAGCTTGAGTTTGGTCATGTCAGCTGTCTCCTTTCAGTTGTCTGAGCATTGCTGTTTTATCACGGGCACGCATCAGCGTCTCACCGACCAGCACGGCATCCGCCTTTGCGGCGCGTGCCTGTGCGATATCCGCCGCGGTCTGTATGCCGCTTTCCACGACAAACAGCGTATCCGCAGGGCAGAGACCGCGGAGCCTTGCCGCGTGCCCGGTATCGACTGTGAAATCCTTGAGATTGCGGTTATTGACACCGATGATCCGTGCGCCGATCTTTGCTGCGGTCTCAATCTCATGCGCGTCATGCGCTTCAACCAGCGCAGAGAGCCCGAGCTCGTCTGCCAGCGCATGATAATCACGGAGCTGTGCTTCATCCAGAATGGAACAGATCAGCAGCACGGCCGATGCGCCGAGTGTTTTCGCCTCATAGATCATGTAGGGATCCACGGTGAAATCCTTGCGCAGGCACGGAATCGAAACTGTCGATGCGATCTCCTGCAAATACCGGTCACTCCCGAGAAACCAGCGCGGTTCGGTCAGAACAGAGATGCAGTCCGCACCCGCCTGTTCATAATCCTGCGCGATTTGCAGATAGGGAAACTCCGGTGCGATCAGCCCCTTCGAGGGAGATGCTTTCTTGCACTCACAGATAAATGCAGGGCTGCCGTGCGCCTGCTTCATGATCGCTGCCTGAAACGCGAAATCACCCTTCGGCATCGCTTCCGCATCCGCACGCAGAGATGAAAGTGCTCTCTCTCGCATGGCTTTCGCGGTACGCTCCTTTGCATATGCCGCGAGTTCATCAAGTATCGTTGCCATCGTGCTCACCGATTCGATGCTGCAATGAAGGCATCCAGTGTCTCAAGCGCCTTGCCGCTGTCAATGAGCTCTGCAGCAAGCTGCACGCCGTCTGCGTGGGACATTGCCTTGCCTGCGACAAAGAGCGCTGCACCTGCATTGAGCAGAACCGCATTGCGCTTCGGTCCCTGCTCCTCACCGCTCAGCACTGCGCGTGTGATCGCAGCATTTTCTTCAGGCGTACCGCCGAGGAGATCTTCCTTCGTGCAGCGCTCGAAGCCGAAATCCTCCGGCGTGACCGTGTAGGTTTTGGTGTCGCCCTCAGAGAATTTGCAGATCAGCGTCGGCGCACACATCGAAATCTCATCGAGCTTCTCTGTGCCGAAAACAACCATGCCGTTGCGGACACCGAGCTTCATGAGCACATATGCCAGCGGTTCGACCAGCGAGCTGTCATAGACACCGATCAGCACATGCTGCGGTTTCGCGGGATTTGTCAGCGGTCCGAGGATATTGAACACAGTGCGGAGACCGAGCTCTCTGCGGATTGCACCGACATATTTCATCGAGGCGTGATACTGCTGCGCGAACAGGAAGCACATGCCGACTTCATCCATCAGCGATGCCGCCTTTTCGGGATCCTGACGGATATTGACACCGAGCGCTTCCAGGCAGTCTGCCGTGCCGCACTGCGAAGAAGCTGCGCGGTTGCCGTGCTTTGCCACCTTCACACCGCCTGCCGCCGCAACG
>JAEEGL015242308.1_pt1 | contig 48016 bp, 38 predicted proteins | sample 9134231 | NCBI WGS metagenome assembly JAEEGL01 (sample SAMN16246548, study PRJNA631951) | gut metagenome | biome: gut microbiome; feature: rumen; material: fiber-attached | host: Bos | place: Iran: Karaj | collected 2018-10 | reverse complement strand
ATTTTTATTTAGATTTTGTCAGATTTTGAGGCCGAGAGGCCGACCAACGAATGATGACTGAGTAGTTACTCGGTACGGTTTTAATTGTGAATGTATGTTGTTTTTTGCACTTACAAAGATACAAACCAATTATTATCGTACCAACTTTTTCCTTCAGTTTCTGACGTTTCGTGGCGCAGCCCCTTTCATCGTTTTGATGACGGTGAGGGTTCTCGGAGCGAAGCGGAGAGGTTCGTCATCGTCATCAAAACGAAACCTTCTCCAGCGCACCTTCTGCGCTCAGTGGTAACTTTTCAGATTGCAAACATAGTAACTCTCGTTCATCAGTCAACCGTTGTACACTCTTGTCAACTTTTGTCGACCTTGTCCACGAGATGGCAAAATAAAAGCCCTCAAAATTCTCCGCGGTAGAAATGCGTTGCAAAGATAAGCGGATTTTTTAGAACCACCAAAAAGCAAGTCTGAAGTGTTAAAATCCAAAAGCAGTTGATATACTGAGGTTTATCTCTATGTGTTTTTCGTTGTTTATGGTCGTTTAGAGGACTCTAAATACAGATTGCGAAGCCACACTTCGATCTATAGTCGAAGAACTGTTCCCGCATTTCTATCGAGTCTTCCTCCGCTACATCTACCAACAATGCACCAGCATCAACAGCTGCAGAAAGCAAATTCCCACTTGCAGCATTAGCTACTAAACTTGTTGCGTCCAGGTGACCCAAAATACCCTTTTGCGGAATTGCAACTAATTCATTTACAGATAGATGACTTTTTGGGGACAAAATCTTGCGAAAATCAGGAAAAAAATAACACAGCAGGAGCGCAAACTGCGCTCCTGCCTTGCATCCATAAACCGTAGGATTAGTACGTCATTTTGGGTTCCAGCTCCTTGGCTTGGTCAATCATCTTCTGTACCTCGCTGACTGCGGGAACGCGGCCGCAGATGTGACGCTGCTCGTTCAGCTCGGCCAGCTTCGGCTGCAGGTTCTCAGCCACGCGGTGACGGAACTCCTTGACGGTGTCGACGCCGGCAGCCTCCAACAGTTCTGCAAACTGCGGGCCTACGCCGTTGATGCGGAAGAGGTCGGCGTGGTTGGTCCAGCGGAGAATCATCTTCTCGGCGATGCCAGTGGCCTCGGCCAACTCTTTGCGTCCCTTGGGGGCGGCGCACTTGTCTAACAACTCACTCACTTTGTTGATGCCTGCGGCAACCAGTTTCTCGGCGTACACATCGCCTACACCTTCGATGTCGATAATCTTGTAATCCATAGTTTTACGTTTAAATGATTAATAGGAAAATAGTTTTACTCGGCAAATATACGGAAAATAATTGAAGAATGCAAGATTTTTCATATATATTTGGCTTTTTGCGCACTTATTCGTAAATTTGCACCGTTTTTCCATCCGTTATACGCCATGACAAGCGAAGAGATTTACTACACCATTGCGCTGACACGCATGACAGGCTTCAACCAGCCGATAGCCCTTCAGCTATACCGTACGCTGGGCAGCGGACAAGCCGTCTACGAGCACCGTGCCGACATTGGCGACGTCATTCCCAACGCCTCGCCACGACTGCGTGAGGCCTTGAGCAACTGGGACGACGCCCTGCGCCGTGCCGCTGTGGAGATGGAGTTCATCAGCAAGGGAGGCATCCGTGCGCTGACGCTCAACGACGACGATTACCCGATACGTCTGCGCGAGTGTCCTGATGCCCCTGTGGTGCTCTTCTACCGTGGCTCGGCAGACCTCAACCAGCAGCGTGTCATCAACATGGTAGGTACGCGCCACTGTACGCCCTACGGCCAGGATCTGGTACGCAGCTTCATCAGCCAGCTACGCCAGCTGTGTCCCGACGTGCTCGTTGTCAGCGGACTGGCATACGGCATCGACATCTGCGCCCATCGCGAGGCACTGGCCGCCGGCTACGAAACGGTGGGTGTGCTGGCTCACGGTCTGGACCAGATCTATCCGCCGCGTCACCGTGAGACGGCTGTCAAGATGGTCAGTCAAGGCGGACTGCTGACGGAGTACACCAGTCAGACGGAGCCGCTGCCCAATAATTTCCGGCAGCGCAACCGCATCGTGGCAGGCATCTCGGATGCCACCATCCTTGTCGAGAGTGCCATCAAGGGCGGCGGCCTCATCACATGCCGCGTGGCCCAGGAATACGGCCGCGACGTATTTGCCTTCCCTGGCAACATCGGACAACCCTACAGCGAAGGCTGTAACAGGCTCATCGCCAGGAATACCGCCGGCCTCATCACGTCGGCACAGGACTTCATGGAAGCGATGGGGTGGCAGTCGCTGCAGCAGGCCACGCAGCCGGTAGAGCGTCAGCTGTTTCCTGAGCTGACATCAGAGGAACAGCAGGTGGTCACGCTGCTTGGACAGACCAACGACCTGCAGCTGAACGTCATCAGCGTGCGAACGAATATCCCCATCGGCCAGCTGACGGCCCTGCTGTTTTCATTAGAGATGAAGGGTGTGGTCAAGCCGCTGGCTGGCGGCACCTATCACTTGCTTCTGTCAGGAAACTAATCATCCTCCTCGACGTCTGCTATGTGGAACACGCTGTTGAGCGTGACGACATGGTAGGCTGAAAAATAGCCTAAGCAACCGCCGGAGAAGTTCTCGATGGGGTTGGTGCCGGCATTGTCCATCACCTGCATGGAGTAGAGGTAGTCGTAGGCGGTGCGGTCGATGGCACGTACCTCAAGGCGGATGCGGTCGCCCTCCTGCAGCGCGTCCTCGTCGCCCTTGTCCATGTCACGCCTGGTGCTGCACTGGAACAGCTGCTGCAGCTCGCCGTTCTTGTTCTTGTCGTCGCTCATGACTGCCCAGCGGTAGCCGATGTTGTTGCGATAGATGTGCATGAAGTAGTAGCTGTTCTCGCCAGGGGTGTCCTGCAGGCGAAGGTCGGCAAAGAGCATGGTCTCGGAGAGCATCTTCTGCCACACGAAGCGCAGGCTCTGCACCTGCGGCTCCTGCTGCATGACTGACGATGAGTGGAAGTGGCGGCCACCGACGTAGATGTCCATGTCGTACGTCTCACCGGCCACGCCAGCCAGCGACGACTTGTAGATGCCCTTGCCAGCGTAGCGCAGCGTGTCGGTCACTTCATAGCGTGGCAGCGACACGACGACGACGGCATCCTCGACATAGTGTCCCTGGCTGTTGTCGTTGACGCTCTGCGTTGTCGACAGCCTGACGCTGGTGCCGTCCTGTGTCACGGCGGCCTCGGCGACATAGAGGCGGTCTACCTCGCGGTAGTCGATGGGTATCTCCTTCTCACAGGACACGAGTAAGGGTAAAAGGGTAAAGAGGCAAAAAGGTAAAAGACTTTTCACCACTCCTTTCGTCCTGTCACAGATTATCGTTTTCATCTTTACTTCCTTTTCTTTTTATTACTACCACTTCAGGTTAAACGACACCGACGGCACGATGCCGAACAGACTGTACTGTGTGGCCTTGGTGCCGCGACCGTACTGGCTGTCCGTGAAGCGGATGAGCCACGGATTGTAACGGTTATATACGTTGTAGATGCCAAAGGACCACTCACGGGTCATGCGGCCGCGTTTGATAGGCTTCGACCACGTGGCACCGATGTCCAGTCGGTGGTAGTCGGGGGCGCGGTAGCCGTTGCGCTCGGCATAGTAGTAGATGTAGTTGTCGACCATCTGGTACTTCGCACTGGGAGCGGTGAACGCCTGGCCGGAGTTGAACACCCATGTGGCGTTCAGCGTCCACGTGTTGCTGAGACGGTAGGTGGCCACGACGTTGATGTCGTGACGGCGGTCGTTGTTGGCGTCGTACCAACGGCCCTGGCTGATGCCGGGAATGCGCGTCTCCGACCACGACAGCGTATAGCCCACCCAGCCGGTCAGCCGTCCGGTGTTATGGCGCGCACACAGCTCCACGCCGTAGCCGCGCCCCTCGCCAGAGAGCACGAGCCGCTCTATCTCGATGGCTGATGCGAAGCTGATGCCGTCGCGGTAGTCCAGTACGTTCTTCACATGGCGGTAGTAGCCCTCCAAGGAGAAGTCATACTGCTGCGTCGGTGTCATATAGAAGACACCGAGACTCAGCTGGTCGGCCACCTCAGGCTTCACGAGGTTGGAGCTGATGGCGTAGCGGTCGAAGGGCGTCGACGTGTTCTGGTTGCGCAGCGCGTGGATGTTCTGGCTGGTACGGCTGTAGCCTGCCTTGATGCTGAACTGCCGCGTGGGCTGCCACACCATGCTGAGGCGCGGCTCCAGCGTGACATGTGTCTTCACGGGGCGGTACTCCTTGCGGCGGTGCAGCCATGTGATGTTACCGTTGGCATCGATGTCGTAGTAGTACGGCCCGCCCAGTGCCGAGAAGGCCGTCAGGCGCAGGCCAGCAGAGACGGTCAGCGGTTCGGCTATCCGCCATTGCCAGTTCAGCCATGCGCTGTTGTCCAATGCCTTGCGCTGCTCTTTCTCGTGCAGGCTGACGCGCGTCCATTCGGCCGACTTTACGTCGCTGAGCATGGTCTGCAGGCCGGCGTTCAACTCGTGCCGCCCCCAGACAAGACGGGTGTTATGGCGTAGTCCTGTATGGCGGATATGCCCCTTGTAGGATATGTTGGTGCCGAGGATGTCAATGCCGTTGTCGGTATTGTATGCCGACGTGAACAGCGTGGTCTGTGCCGTTGACTGGCGACCGATGCGCCACACCCACGACAGGCTGGCAGCTATGTTGGTCCAGCGCATGTCCACCATGTCGGTTACGGCCGTACGGTCGCGGCTGGCAAAGAAGCTGACGTACAGGTGATGGCGGTCGCTGATGCGCCAGTCGGCCTTCAGGTTGGTGTCAAAGAAGTATAGCGTGTTGTCGCGGTAATCGTCCGTCAGCTTCAGAAACATGTCGGCATACGAGCGGCGGGCGTTGAACAACAGGTTCATGCGGTCTTTTACGACAGGACCTTCCACCGAGGCTTTGGCCGACAGCAGGCCGATACTGACGTTGCCGCCCCAGCGGTCGGAGCGGCCCGTGCGGCTGTTGATGTCGAGCACGGCCGACGAGGCACCACCTAACTGGGCGGGAACCAGTCCCTTGTAGAGTGTTGCTGTGGCCAGCGCGTTGTCGTTGAAGGCAGAGAAGAGGCCGGCAAGATGACCCACATTGTACACGGGGACATCGTCGTAAAGGATGGTGTTCTGTGCTGCCGTACCGCCGCGCACCTGAAAGCTGCTGCTGCCGTCGCTCTCCGACTTCACGCCTGGCAACAGCTGTAGCGAGCGCATCACGTCGGCCTCGCCAAACAGCGACGGCTGGCTGGTTAGCTCCTTCACCTGAATCTGTTCGGCACCAATCTGTACCGAACCGACCCGCCGCTGTGCGTTGTTGGCATTGACGACGACCTCCTCCAGCTGCTGTTCGCGCTCCTTCGTCGTGTCTGTCTGCGCGGCGGCCATCACCGGCAACAGTACCGTCAGCATTAGGGTATGTCTAATTATCATACGTTCTCGCGTTCATTATTTATAAAGTAAAAACTACTCCACCCGGTATTCAAACGGAGCTACGGGCAGGTCGGCAGACGAGCGGAGATTGGCACGGACAGGATTATCCTTCCACGCATAACGGACTGCGGTAGGACGGCCAGCAGGAACACGAACGATAAGGCTCCGGTCGTGTGCCGTAGCGGCAGCGTTGTGGAATACACCCTCCTTGTCAGCGTACTCACAGTCCTGAACGTTACCCTCACGCAGGGGCTGGTCAAACGTCAGTATCACCTCTGTTGCCGTGGCTTCGCACGTCAGCAGCTTGGGCGACAGCTTGGCTTTCTTGTCCTTGAACACCAGACGGTCGAAACACAGACCGATACGTTCGGCCACCTCCTGCTTGCGTAGGGGGTGGATGTCCACCGTCTCGCCGAGATCGATGATGCAGGCCAGCTCGGCGTACGCATCGTCGCAAGCCACGGTACGCTGTGCCTCACGCAGCTGCGCCCAGTTGCTGTTGACGGGTGACAGCTGTGGCGTGATAGGCGAGGGGAAGCCCGTCTGCTGGCGTCCGTCGTAGTTGGCCAGCTGTACGATGCAGAAGGGCATCTGCGGGTCATTCCAGCGGTCACGCCAGCAGCCCATCAGCTTACGCAGCAAGTCGGCGTACGGTTTCGGGTTGCCTGTGTTCGACTCGCCCTGATACCACACCACGCCGCTGATGGCGTAGGGAGCCAGCGGATGCAGCACGGCGTTGTAAAGCGTCGTTGGCAAGTTCTGCAACGACACGTCGCCACTGGGACACGACGGCATCTCAGCACCCACATGGAACTTCCACGTGTCACTGAGGGCGATGATGTCCTTCGGCATGGGATTCTGTGAAAAACGGTCGTCGCCAAAGGCAATGAGATAGGGTTTCTCGGGGATGAAGTGGGCTGCTCCATACTTGTTGATAAAACGTACGGCTATCACGTTGTCGCCCTCGCGGAGCAGGCCTTCGGGAATGTCGTAGCGGCGCGGCGGATACTGGTAGTAGGTGCGACCCACCTGTCGTCCGTTGACATACGTAATGTCCGCATCAAACAGTGTACCCAACAGCAGACGGGCCGGCTGGCAGGCATGAGCCTTGTCGATGTGTACGTGCTGGCGCAGCCAGACAGAGCCAACACCACGCCAGCTCCAGTTGTTCTGATTGATGGTTGTCCAGTCACTGTCCTGACAAGAAGGAAGGGGGTACAGCTCTGCGCCGTCAAGCTTGTTGAGCAGCTCCTCCCATTGCTTGTTGGCTTCGTTGTTGGCCTGCATCTGAGCCTGCACATAGTTGTCGTTCTGGTAGAATGCCATCTTTGTGATGAGCTGAGGGTAGTCGCGCTGCAGCGAGTCGGCTGAAATCCATGCCTCGATGGGTGTGCCGCCCCAGCTGTTGACGATGATGCCCTGCGGCACCTTGTTCTTCTCCCACATACGCTTGCCGAGGAAGGAGCCGACGGCCGAGAAGAGCCATGCGTTCTGCTTCGTCAGCGGTTTCCAGTTGATGCTGGTGGGGCGTATGTCGTTCTTCGGCCTGTGGGTACTCGTCTCGTTCTGCACACGGAACAGGCGGACGCTATTGATGTCAAAACGGTCGATTTCATCGGGATACTGCGGGTAGACGCGCTCGATGGTCACATCGATGTTCGACTGGCCAGACAGCAACCACACGTCACCGACGAGGACATCGGCGATTTCCCTCGTCTCTCCATCCTTGCCCTTTACCTCTAAAGAAAAAGGACCGCCGGCTTTCGCCGCAGGGAGGTCGATGCGCCAATGTCCCTGGTTGTCGGCGACAGAGGAGTATGTCTTCTTTAGCCAGCTGACAGTCACCTGCTCCTGCGGATCAGCCGTTCCCCATACGGGGATGGGCTTGCCGCGCTGCAGCACCATTCCCGACTGGAACAGCTGCGGGAGTTGTACTTTAGCATCAACCGATGCCGACCATGCCATGACGGCAACAAGGAATAATAGTGTCCTTTTCATCTTAGAGTCATATATAATTGTTGCAAAAGTACAAAAAATATTTGTGAAAGTAGTGAAAAACTTTATTTTTTTCTTTCATGCAACAAATAGAGGTACTTTTTGTAACACACGAAAACATCCATTTCATCAGAATATTGTACCTTTGCAAACAGCATATTATTAATAAATAACTAAACATCATGGCTTCAAACGAAACACAAGTTGCAAAAGGATTTTACAAGTTGTCCTGGCTGCAACGCATCGGATTCGGTTCGGGCGACTTGGCACAGAACCTCATCTTCCAGGTAATTTGCACCTATCTGCTATTCTTCTACACCGACATCTACGGACTCACACCGTCAGCGGTGGCCGTCATGTTCCTGGTGGGTAACGTGGCAAACGTGATTTGGGACCCCATCGTCGGTACGCTGATTGACAAGAGCAACCCTCGTTACGGAAAGTACCGCTCGTACCTGCTCTATGTCGGCATACCGCTTTCGGGCTTCGCCATACTATGCTTCTGGAACGGGTTCGCACCGTCACTGATATATGCCTACGTGACTTACGTCAGCATGCAGCTGCTCTATACATTTATCAATGTGCCGTATGGAGCACTGAACTCATCGCTGACCCGCGACACGAACGAGATCACCGTGCTTACCTCCGTACGTATGTTCATGGCCAACCTTGGTGGTCTGGCCGTCAACTCCGGCCTGCCGCTGTTTATCGCCTTGATAGCCGGCGCACCATCCGACAGTCTGCCGAAGGATTCATCGGCATGGTTCACGACGATGACCATCTATGCCATTGTGGGATTCTGCCTGCTTCTGTTCTGCTTCACACAGTGTAAGGAGCGTGTGGTGATGGATGCCAAGGCCACCGAGGACGTGAAGGTCAGCGACCTCTGGATGGAGTTCCTGCGCAATCGCCCCTTGCGTGTTCTTGCCTTCTTCTTCATCACCGCCTTCGCCATGATGTCGGTCGGCAATGCCGCAGGAGCCTACTTTATTAACAGCAATCTGCATGGCTCGGCCCAGGAGTTGTCGGTGTTCATGGCATTGGGTTCGCTGCCAGCCTTCCTGTTCATGCCGCTGGTACCTTGGTTCAAGCGCATGGTGGGCAAGAAGAACATGTTCTATATCTTCCTTGGTGCTGCCATCATCGGCATGGCCATGCTTTACGTCATTTCCAAGATGGACAGCCCAAGCATGACGATGATTTATGTGGCTCAGTTTATCAAGAGCACGGGCGTGATTGTGGCCACGGGTTATATGTGGGCGCTGGTTCCTGAGGTCATCTCCTACGGTGAGTACACCACTGGCCGCCGTATCTCGGGTATCGTCAACGCACTGACAGGCCTCTTCTTCAAGGCTGGTATGACTTTCGGAAGCATTGTCGGCCCTGCCGTCCTGGCATACGTAGGCTATAACAGCAAAACCATCGAACAGACTCCTTTTGCCGAGGAAGGTATCCTGTGGCTCGTCTGCGTCATCCCCGCCATGCTGCTTGGCCTGGCTATGTTCATTATCAGCCGCTATGAGCTGACAGACGAGGTGATTGACAGAATTAACATGGAAATCGAGAAACGCAACCAGTAATGAAAACACGAGTAATTCTGACTATTGCCTTTGTGTTAGGCTGCATCTTCTCCGTCAATGCGCAGGGGCTGAAGGATGCTATCGGTAAGTACTGTCTTATCGGTGCCGCCGTCAACCAGTGGCAGAGCGACGGGCAGGTGCCAGAGGCTGATGCCGTGCTCGACAAGCACTTCAACTGCGCTGTGGCTGAAAACTGCATGAAGCCGGAGGTGCTGGCTCCCGCCGAGGGCATCTTCGACTTCCGCACAGCCGACAAGTTCGTCAGCTACTGCCAGAAACATAACCTGAAGGTCATCGGCCACTGCCTTGTCTGGCACTCGCAGGCTCCCGACTGGTGGTTTACCAACGGCTACACCGCCAGCCCCGCCTCTAAGGAGGTACTGAAAGAGCGAATCATCAAACACATCAAGACCGTAGTTGGCCATTATAAGGGACAGGTACACGGCTGGGATGTGGTCAACGAGGCTATCGAGGACGACGGCTCATTCCGCAATTCACCCTACTACAGGCTGTTGGGAGAGGAATTTATCGAGATAGCCTTCCGTACCGCCCACGAGGCTGACCCCGACGCAGAACTGTACTACAACGACTACTCGATGGCTGGCTACAAGAAGCGTGAAGCAGTCTGCCGGCTTGTCCGTAACCTGAAGGCCAAAGGTCTGCGCATCGACGGCGTCGGCATGCAGAGCCACAATGGCTTGGACTATCCCAATCTGAAGGAATATGAGAAGAGCATCGATGCCTTCGCCGCCTGTGGCGTGAAGGTGATGATGACTGAGCTGGACATCAACGTACTGCCCAACCCACAGGGATTCGGTGGTGCCGCCGTGGAACAGAACTTCGAGTTCCAGCAGAAGTACAACCCTTACGCCAATGGACTGACTACCGCCAAGCAGAAAGAGCTGGACCAGCGGTGGCTCGCCCTGTTCAAGATCTACTACAAGCACCGTTCGCAGATTTCGCGCATCAACCTGTGGGGCATCAGTGACGGAGGCTCTTGGCTCAACGGCTGGCCTATCAAGGGACGCACCAACTATCCTCTGCTCTTTGACCGCCAGTACCAAGCCAAGCCTGTGGTAGACGATATCATTAAGCTTTACAAATAATTCGAAATGACGAAATGTCGAAATAACGAAATAACGAAATGTCGAAATAACAACAAAAGACTATGAAACCAAGGTATTTATTCCCCAGTGACTACATGGCTGACCCCTCGGCCAATGTGTTTAACGGCAAGTTGTATATTTACCCCAGCCACGACTGGGACGCAGGCGAATGCTTCGACGACGACGGCGGCCACTTCCAGATGAAGGACTACCACGTGCTGTCGTGGGACGATATTGAGAACGGTCCGGTTACTGATCACGGTGTCATCCTCGATGTCAAGGACGTGGCATGGGCCGAGAAGCAGATGTGGGACAACGACTGTGTTGAAAAAGACGGCAAGTACTACCTCATCTTCTCCGCCAAGGCCTACGACGGTGTGTTCCGTCTGGGTGTCGCTGTTGCCGACAAGCCCGAAGGTCCGTTTACACCCATGGACAAGCCTATCCGTGGCTCGTTCAGTATCGATCCCTGCGTATTCAAGGACGACGATGGCAAGGTCTACTGTTACTTCGGCGGACTATGGGGCGGACAGCTCCAATGGTGGCGTCCGCTGCCCAACGGCTTGGCTCCCATCTTTGGCAAATATGGCGACCAGAACGGGCTTGTCGACCTTGGTGCAGCACCCGACCACAAGGGTGAACTCTTCACTACTGCCGATGCTCCTGCCATCAACAGCTGTGTGGCTCGCATGAGCGACGACGTGCAGCAGTTTGCCGAGGCTCCTCGGGCTGTTGTCGTTCTCGACGAGAATGGCGAGCCGATGAAGGCCGGTGATCCGCATCGTTTCTTCGAGGCTTCGTGGATGCACAAGTACAACAGTAAGTACTACTTCTCCTACTCGACGGGCGACAGCCACTTCTTGTGCTATGCCATCGGTGACAACCCCTACGGCCCGTTCCGCTATCAGGGTGTCATCCTCGACCCCGTCGTGGGCTGGACGACCCACCACAGCATTGTGGAGTACAAAGGCCAGTGGTATCTGTGCTACCATGACTGTGTACCATCCAACGACATCACCCACCTGCGCTCGCTGAAGGTGCAGCGCCTGTTCTATAACGAGGACGACACCATCCAAAAAGTTGTGAACGAGTAATGTCTGTGAAGTCGTTGAAACGTTATGTCGTTATAACGAAATATCGCAAAATCCCAGATGGATAACCACACACTGATAGCAGACTATTACAAGCAGCACCGCGATGAAATCGTCGGTTTCATTGCGGTGCGCATAGCCGATACCGAGGAGGCGGAGGACATGGTCCACGACCTGTTCCTCCGCCTGCTTAACGGGCGTCAGCCTATCATGCCCCAGACGTTGCCTTCGCTGGCGTATGTTATGGCCCGTCATGCGGTGACCGACTATTTCCGCCGCCGCCGTGTGCATGAGGAATACGAACACTACCTGAAAAACACAGATTTCTCCGAGGAAACGACCTCCGTCATCTCTGCCAGACAGCTGATGGAGCGCATGGAATATTCGCTGGACCGCCTGCCAGAGTCGTGTGCAAGAATCTACCGCCTCCACATCTACGACGGCATGAAGGTCGGCGAGATAGCCCGTGAGCTGTCGTTGCCCTACAAGCAAGTGGAGAACCGCCTTGGCCAGGCTCGCCGTACTGTGCGCCAACAGCTGCGGGCTGTCGTCTGAGCTGTCGTCTGAGCAAATTTCTTTCAAAACTTCCGCGAGAAAGATTTGGTGCGTCGGCGAAAAGTTCGTAATTTTGCAGCCGACTATGAAGATTGGTAATATTGAACTGGGCGAACGCCCGATTTTCCTGGCACCGATGGAGGATGTTACCGACATTGGGTTTCGCCTGTTATGCAAACGCTTTGGTGCATCGATGGTATACACGGAGTTCGTGTCTGCCGAGGCGTTGGTGCGCGATGTCAAGACTACAGTGCGAAAACTGACCATCAGCGACGAGGAGCGGCCCGTAGGTATCCAGATATACGGACGTGACACCGATGCCATGGTAGAGGCAGCGAAGATCGTGGAGCAGGCCGGCCCAGACGTGATAGACATTAACTTCGGCTGTCCTGTGAAGAAGGTTGCAGGCAAGGGTGCTGGTGCAGGAATGCTACAGAACATCCCCAAGCTGCTGGATATTACCGAAAAGGTGGTGCAGGCGGTAAAACTTCCTGTCACCGTGAAGACGCGTCTCGGCTGGAACTGCGAGCATCTCATTATCACCGAACTGGCACCGCAGCTTCAGGAGCGAGGCATACAGGCACTGACCATCCACGGACGTACACGCAGTCAGATGTACACAGGCAATGCAGACTGGACACTTATCGGTGAAGTGAAGTGTAACCCCGCCATCCATATCCCCATCATCGGCAACGGCGATATCAAGTCGTTGGACGATGCTGACCGTGCTTTTGAGCAGTACGGTGTCGATGCCGTTATGATAGGGCGTGCCACCTTCGGCTGTCCGTGGCTCTTCAGTCGACGTCAGCTGACCCTCGACGAGAAGATTGACGTCTTGGAGGAACAGCTACGCATCAATGTCGAGCGAATCGACGAGTACAGGGGTATCCTCCACACCCGTCGCCATCTGGCAGCCTCACCAGTTTTCAAGGGCATCGCCAATTTCCGCCCCACACGTATTCGCATGCTACGTGCTGAGAAAATGGACGAACTCATCGCTATATTGGAAGACTGCCGTACACTGCTGCAAACAACTCCTACTTGCACTAATGCGTAGAAAAATGATGAATCATTTGGTGATTCTGTTATTTTGTCGTACCTTTGCCACACTAAACTGACACAATCATGAAAAGGCTACGCATAGCAACTTTCGGAGAGCTACTTCTCCGCTTCTCGAAATCAGGCCACCAGCGGCTGACACAGGGCGACACCTTCACCAGTAAGTACGGGGGCAGTGAGGCTAATGTCGCCGTGTCGTTAGCAACGCTGGGCGACGAGGTCACCTATATCACCCGCCTGCCAGATACTCCCGTGGGTCATGCCGGTGTCGAGAGTCTGGCGGCGTTGGGAGTGGATGTCAGCCACGTCATCTATGGCGGCGAGCGCATCGGTACCTATTATTTCGAACCGGCTGCAGGAATGCGGGCCGCCAAGGTGGTGTACGACCGTGCCGGCTCTGCCTACTACGACTTGAAACCTGGCATGATACCCTGGCGTGAGATTCTGCGCAACACCGACATCTTCCAGGTGTCGGGCATCACGGCAGCCATCTCACAACAGGCAGCCGATGCTACCTTCGAGGCATTGGACATTGCCGAGGAACTGGGTGTCACCCTGTCGTTTGACATCAACTACCGCAAGAACCTATGGCGCTACGGTGCCGACCCACGGAAGACGCTCAGCAGTATGCTGGCACGTTGTGAGATGATGTTCGGCGATGCCATCGAATTTGAATGGCTCTGCCAGCGAAAGCAGCCGCCCTTCACGGCCACCGACTCGAATTTTGTCATGCAGATGGACGAGTACAGCGAGTGGTTCGACGAGCTACATGCCCATTTTCCACGGGTGCGCCACTGGCTGATGGGCATGCGTAACATGGTGTCTTCCAATCACCACACGCTGACAGCCCTGCTATGGACGGACGGCACACTGCTTCAGGCTCCCATCATCGACATTCCTGACGTCGTTGACCCTGTTGGAGTCGGCGATGCCTTCATGTCGGGCTTCCTGCACGCTATCAGTGTCTTCCCTGACGACCGCCAGCTACAGCTCAACTACTCGCTGGCAGCAGCAGCCTTGAAGAACACCATCCCTGGCGACTTCAACCTGGCCACACATGAGGAAATCATGGATGTGGTCAACCAGCGCCACACGCCGTCGACCCTCTATAAGACGTTTGAGTGAGGCTCCTTACTCCGTGTCCTCCCTGACAAAGAGCGGCCGTGCGTCTGCCTCCGTCGTGTAGACTTCGACATTGTCGAAGTTAACCGAACGGGCATGCCGCACGAAGAAACCTTTGGCAGGCAGCGGTCCCCACATGGTGGCCTCTGGGTACTCAGCGGCCTTCTCGTCGCGAAGGGCTTTCTTTATACTTGGCAGCTCGGCTTTGCCGATGCCGCCCCGATGGTGGATGCTGACGTTAGACACATGGACGTCCTCGACAGGATGACCGGCCAGCCCCGTGATGCTGCAGCCGTAATTGCCGGCATCCCTCACGTGTACATTATTTATATATAGGCCACGCATGTTGCCAATGGTGGTGATGCTGTCGGGCTTTGTACTGGCCGAGCCGCCACTGTTGCCACCACTGACGCTTTGCGCCACGAAGCCCTCGATGCTGTTGCCGCTGAACTTCCAGCCACGGCCACGGTGGCCCAGTCGGACGAAGATGGGCGACTCGGTGCCACGGACTGTCATACCGTCAACGTAGACGTTTTCCATTGTGCCACCGTCAACGATCTCCAGTGAGAGTGCGGAGGTGCCGATGGGCTTGCCGAAGAACTGGCTCGACTGGTCAGCACTGGGTTTGACGACGATGTTACGGATGCTGATGTTGCGGAAGCCGCCATTGGTCTCGGTGCCGAGTTTGACGGCGTTACAGTGTGACGAGACGACGCAGTTCTCGATGGTGATGTCCTCGCAGAGGCGCGGCGAGGTACTCTTCAGCGTGATGCCGTCATCATCGCTGTCACATAGCAGGTTGCTGACGATGACGTCATGGCAGCCGTCAAGGTCCAGCGCGTCGTTGTTGTAGTTGTTGCGGTTGGTAATCTTCAGCCCTTCTATTCGCAGCCTGTCGCAGGCCAGGTAGTGCTGCATCCAGCAGCCGCTGTTCTTCAACGTGATGTCCTTGACAACGATATTACGGCTCTGGATGAAGCGAAGCAGGTGGGGACGGGTGATGCCCTCGTCGTTCCACGACAGCTTGGGGAACACACGGCCCTGACCGTCGATGGTACCGTAGCCGTCGATGACCATGTTCTCTACGGAGTCAGCATAGATGAGCTGAATCGTTTCAGTATGGGTGCGCAGCGACTGGTAGTTAGACTTTACCCGTTGGTAGTCGCGCAGGTCGGTCGAACCGTAGAGCGTAGCACCAAGTGCGAGGTGCAGGTGGACGTTGCTTCTGAGGATGAACGTGCCAGTCTTGTAATGACCGGCAGGAATGACCACGCGACCACCACCGTCAGCAGAGCAACAGTCGATGCACTGCTGTAACACACGGGTACACAGAACGGTGGTGTCGCTTGTGGCACCATAGTCCGTGATAACGTAGTCACGGGCCGACAGTGTAAAAGGTAAAAAGGTAAAAAAGTAAGAAGTTAAAATACTTACCAGCCACCCTCTCACCTGATTCGTATTGATTGTTTTCATGTTTTTCTTTTTTACCTTTTTACTCTTTTATTTTTTCGTTGCTTTGATAAAGTAGATAATCAGCAGGATGTAGGCCACCAATGAACACAGCTCAGAGAGCGGGTTGGCCCACCACTGAGCGTATTCGAACGAGATGCCGCCGAAGCGCAGCAAGGCACTGACGACACCCATCAGCGCACCACCGGCAATGAAACCTGAGGCCAGCAGGTTGCCCTTCTCGCCACGGGCCTTGTTCACGGCCTCGTCCTTCGAGCGGGTGGTGACATACCAGCTGATGGCTCCGCCGATGACCAGCGGTACGTTCAGCTCCATGGGGATGAACATACCGAGTGCAAAAGCCAGGGCAGGCACCTTGCACAGCGTCAGCACCACGGCGATGACGGCACCAAGGGCATAGAGCGGCCAGGGGGCACCGACACCGTTCATCAGCGGGTCGATGACGGCAGCCATGGCGTTGGCCTGAGGTGCAGCTAATGCACCGGAGGCAAAGCCGTAGGTCTCGTTAAGCAGCATCATGACACCGCCGACAGTGGCGGCACTGACCAGTGTACCAAGGAACTTCCATGTCTGCTGCTTGCGGGGCTGTGTGCCACACCAGTAACCAATCTTCAGGTCGGTGATGAACGAGCCAGCCATCGACAGGGCTGTACAGACGACACCTCCCATGACGAGGGCTGCCACCATACCGCCCGTACCCTTCAGTCCGACACCCACCATCACCACAGAGGCGAGGATGAGCGTCATTAGCGTCATGCCTGAGACGGGGTTACTTCCCACGATGGCAATGGCGTTGGCAGCGACGGTGGTAAAGAGGAAGGCGATAACGGCCGTCAGCACGATAGCTACCAGCGCAAACAGCAGGTTGCCATCCATGACGCCGAACCAGAAGAAGATGAACGTAAGGATGAGCGTGACCACCGAGGCAATGGCAATGAAGCGGAAGGGCAGGTCGGCACTGCCAGCGGGCGAACCGCTGGCCACTGGGTGACTGGCGGTTTCACCGCCAGCGTCCGCTGCTTTAGTAGCCAGCCCTACGGCACTCTTGATAACACCCCACGACTTGATGATGCCGATAATACCGGCCATCGCGATAGCTCCGATGCCGATGCTCTTACCGTATGACACGAAGATCTGCTCTGGTGACATGTCGCCGACCGCCGTTGTGATGGAGGGGTTCCATTGGTTCAGCACCGTGTCAGGGAACAACAACGCCATGCCTGGCACAACGAGCCACCACACGAACAACGAACCGAGGGTGATGATGAGGGCATAGCGGAAGCCGATGATGTAGCCGAGACCAAGGACTGCAGCACCAGTATTGTTCTTAAAGACAAGCTTGGCTTTCTCCGCGAGATCGTCACCATAGGGTATCATACGTGAGGTGACGTTCTCGTTCCACCAGCCGAAGGTGGCCACGATGAAGTCGTAGAGGCCGCCGATGATACCAGCGAAGAGAAGGGGCTTAGCTTGCGAGGAGGCCTTGTTTGCAGCGGGTGAACCGGCAGTGCCAGCGGGTGAATCGCTGGCCACCCTGTCAGGGGCACCTTCTTCGCCCCCGCTTTCGCCGCTCTTCAGCACTTGGGTAGTGGCGGTAGCTTCGGGGAAGGGGAACTGTTCCTGCGGTGCCTCCACAAAGTAGCGGCGGAAGGGGATGAGGAACAGGATGCCAAGCACGCCACCCAACAGCGAGGCGATAAATATCTTCAGGAAGTCAGCACTCATCTCAGGGTACTTGGCCTGCAGGATATAGATGGCCGGCAGCGTGAAGATGGCACCGGCGACAACAGCTCCCGAACATGCACCGATGCTCTGGATGATGACATTCTCTCGCAAGGCGTTGCTGCGCTTGGCAGCTGCCGACACGCCGACGGCGATGATAGCGATGGGAATGGCAGCTTCGAATACCTGTCCGACCTTCAGTCCGAGGTAGGCAGCGGCTGCCGAGAAGATGACGGCCATGAGTACACCCCAGGTGACTGACCACGCATTGACTTCGTTTTTCTGTTTCATTTTCTTATTGGGAATAAAAGGATTATTGAATATTCATTTATTCATGTGAGTGCTGGGAATAATGGGCGATGCGCTGCAGGGCTTCCATCAGAAGGGTGCGTGGACAGGCGATGTTGATGCGCAGGTAGCCTTCACCCGACTGCAGACCGTACATTGTGCCTGGGTTCAGCCACACCCTCGTCTCCTGCAACAGCTGTTCACAGTATGTTGCGACTGAGTCGCAACACGCACTGACATCTACCCACACAAGGTAGGTGCCTTCGAGGGGCTTGACACGCCATAGAGGAAGCTGCTGTGCGACAAAATCGCACAGCGAACGATAGTTGTCCCACAGATAGGCGTTAAGACAGTCTATCCAGTCTTCGCTGTCGTTGTAGGCAGCCTTGACGGCTTCTGGGGCGAAGGGGTTGACATCGCATACCTCGTTGATGTTGATGGCACGGTTCAGTCGGCGGCGCGTCTCCGCATCGCGGCAGATGATGTTGGCCATCTGTAGTCCGGCGATATTGAACGACTTCGATGGCGAGTTGAGGATGATGGCATCGGCATCGACCGTTCCCATCGGCACAAATGTGTGGCCGGGCATGACCAGTTCGCAGTGTATCTCGTCGCTGACGATGCGGACATGGTGGCGGTGGCAGATGTCGGCCATGTGCTTCAGCTCCTCGCGCGTCCAGACGCGGCTCGTCGGGTTGTGGGGATTGCATAGTAGGAAGACGGTAGTCTTCTCGTCGGCACACTGCTGCTCGAAGTCGGCCCAGTCTACCTCAAAGCGGTTGCTGCGGGAGAACTGTAGCGCAGCCTTGCTCGCCTCACTGCAGGCGAACCGCAGCACGCTCTCAGCCACCTCGCAGCCGTTGTTGCGGACGCTGGAGAAGAAGCAGTTGTAGTCGGGCGTGAGGATGAGCACCTTCTCGCCGGGCATGGTCAGTGCCTTGATGGCAACGGACATGGCCGGCACGACACCAGTGGTGTACAGCATCCATTCGCGCTCAATAGTCCATTGGTGGCGACGCTTGAACCATGAGATGACAGCATTGTAGTAGTCGTCCTGTACATAGGTATAGCCGAACACAGGGTGCTCGGCGCGACGGCAGATGGCTTCCTGAATGGCAGGAGCCACAGCAAAGTCCATGTCTGCCACCCACAGGGGAATCATTGGCCTTTGAACATTGACCTTTGACCTTTGATCTTTGAACATTGAACCATGAACTATAGCAGGCGTTTCATCCCACTTCACGCAGCCCGTGCCTCGTCTTTCAATGATTTCGTCGAAATTGTAATTCATACCTCTCACCTCTCACCTTTCATCCCTTATCTCTTATCTCTCACCTCTATCACACAGTCATTCGGCTGTCGCACGTTCTCGTCAATGGTGATGCTGCCGATGCTGTCAGCCACAATGTGTCCGCTGGTGGGGTTCTTGATGTTCTCGATGTGGCCACGGATGTCGGCCTCCACCGTTGAGTACTCAAACATGCGGTCGCACATTGCGTCGATGGTACAGTTCTCCAGCACCAGGTTCTGTGCATAGCACAGCAGCTGCTCACCGGCTAAGTGACAGTTGACGAGCCGCACATTCTTCGAGTGCCAGGCCAGGTACTCACCGTCGAGCACGGAATCGTAGATGGTGACGTTCTCACACTCCCAGAAAGAGTCCTTGGTGACGATGTTGGCATGGTGAATCTCTACGTTCTTACAATACTGGAATACATACTTCGCATCGCTCTTGAGCCCGTCGACGTAGATGTTGCTACTGAACATAAACGGATAGGTGCCGCCATGCAGCTCCACATTCTTCAGGCGCAGGCCGTCCACCTTCCAGAACGTCTCGTCGGCATCCATGAGCTGCACGTCTTCCAGCTCAACGTTCTTCATCTCACGGAAAAACTTCGGCCCGTCGATACGGCAGCGGCGCATCACGAGGTCGTTGGTGTACCAGATGGCCGACCGCGAGCCCTCTGCGAAGTAGCAGTCCTCGATGAGAGCGCCGTCCACGTGCCACCACGGATACTTTCCGTAGAACCTGCAGTTGCTGGCCTCCATGTGCTGGCACTGCTTGATGCCGCTCTCACCGTCAGTAATGGTAATGTTCTCCAGTCGCAGGTCGTGGGTAGCAAACAGTGGCCGCTCGCCTCCAAATGACTTGTCTTTTATCAGTTCCATGTTTTGTGTTTAGTCCTTTTACTTTGCATTGATCTCGCGCAGCAGTCGGTCGGCATGTCCCCAGCGGTCCATCATGAATAGCACGAAGCGGATATCGACGTTGATGGTACGTGCCAGTGCGCGATCGAAGAAGATGTCGGAGGCCAGCGAGTCCCAGTTACCGTCAAAGGCAAGGCCTATCAGCTCACCCTTGCCGTTGAATATCGGTGAGCCGCTGTTGCCGCCCGTGATGTCGTTGTTCGATAGGAAGCACAGCTGCATGGTACCCGTCAGTTTGTCTGCGTATGGGCCGAAGTCCTTCTGTGACAGCAGCTCGTGCATGACCGGTTCGGCGAAGTATTCCACGTTCTCGTCAGCTCGCTGCATCTTTTCCCACAGCGAGCGTGCCGTGGTGTAGTAGCCCGACGGCCGTCCGCCCAAGGAGTATTCACCCACCTGTCCGTAGGTCATACGCATGGTGAAGTTGGCATCCGAATAGTTGGGCATGTCCTGTTCCATGCGCAGCACGGCGGCACAGAGCAGTCGCTCCTGTTCGGCGATAGCATCTTTGAACTCGCTGAGGTCGGCATTGATCTTGGACATGACCTCGCTGATGGAGATGCCGTACTTCACGCCAAGGTCTTTGTTGTAGCTCTTTTTGCGGAAATAGATGGGTTTTCCGCTCTTCATCAGTACCGATTTCTTATACAGGGCAGTGACATAGGCGGCATAGTCGCCGTGGAACTGCTTGTCGATGGTCTCGTAGAAGTCGGGCAGATAGTCAGTGCTGACCAGCTGGCGGTAGTTGCGTATCAGCGCAGTACGCAACTCTATGTCGGTGTCCAGGTCCCACTCCTTGCTGTTGTCGTCGAACTCATGGTACTGCTTGTTGGGTTTGTTGTCAGGACCTTTAACGGGTATGCCCCAGTTGCTGCGCCATGCCCTGGTGGTTATCTCGTCGTCGAAGGAGAAGAACGTCTCGCGGAAGATGGTGCGCAGGCGTGTCAGTTTCATGCGTTGCTGGTAGAGCTGCTGTAGCTTGTCGAAGTCCAGCTCGCCCTTGAGGAAGCCAGTGGTGTCCTGCCACTGCCGTATCTTGTCCTCGAACTGCTGTTTCTGCGAGATGAGGCCGATGCTGTCGATACACTTGTTCATGCCGATGGAGTTCTTCCAGTAGTTGCTGGAGCTGGCATATTTCGACTCATACATGATTCGCACGGCCTCCGAGGCACGCATGTGGCGCAGCATGACTTCCTGCTTGACCTCACGGACTTGTACACGTGGTGCATTGATGGCATCGCGGCGCTCCTGAATGCCATAGCTGCTAAGGTAGCGGCTGGTGCTACCAGGATAACCCATGATCATAGCGAAGTCGCCTGGCTTGTAGCCCTGCAGGCTGACGGGAGCCCACGACTGGGGGTGGTATGGCACGTTGTCCTTGGAGTACTTGGCCGGTCCGTTGGTCTTGGGGTCGGCATAGATGCGGAATACGGAATAGTCGCAGGTCTGGCGCGGCCACATCCAGTTGTCGGTCTCGCCGCCGAACTTACCCATCGACTTGGGGACGGCGAACACCAGTCGCACGTCCTCGAAGTCGCGGTAGGTGGTGCAGTAGTACTTGTTGCCCTCGTAGAACGGTTTCACCTCCACGCGCAGCGTCGAGTCCTTCTGTCGGATGTCCTTCTGCCACGCATTCTCGATGGAGTCCACACAGTCAGCCTTCTCGCTGGCATTCTTGCCAGTCAGCAGGGTCGTGATCTCGTCGGTAACGTCACGTTGCTCTATCATGAAACTGACGAAGAGGTCTTCGTTGGGCAGTTCCTCGTCGTATGACTTGGAGACGAAGCCGTTGAGCATGTAGTCGTGCTCCACGGTGGAATGGCTGCGGATGGCGTCGAAGCCGCAATGGTGGTTCGTAAACACCAGTCCGTCTGGTGACACGACGACACCTGTGCAGAAACCGCCGAAGTTAACGACAGCATTTTTCACTGCATTGCCGCTCTGGTACAGTTGTTCCATCGGCAACTCAAAACCATACTGCCTCATCTGGTCGTATACGGCCGTCGGCAGGTTATACAACGTCCACATACCCTCGTCAGCCTTTACCGTCAATGGCAGGAAGGTGAAAAGGCAGAAGGGCAGAACAAACAGGATTGCTTTTCTCATCATTCTTATTTCTTATTTCTTGTTTTTTAATTTACCAAAGTATTTCCCTATGACGGGGATGCTTGCCAGTGGCAGGTCGTTGCGCACGATATAGCTGACGAAGAAGATTATGCAGAGTGTGTTCCATGCCAGCTGACCGATCATGCCAAGCGAGAAGCGGCCGGCAGTCCAGTTCATCAGTTCGTAGATGATGACGGTCATGACGACATATAGCACGATGTCGCGCATGGGGTAGGGAATGGGGTTCTTCCGTTGGCCGACGACATAGCTCAGCACCATCGCCGTGCCGTAGCCGGCCACGCCGCCCCACGCACAGGCCCAGTAGCCGTACTTGGGGATGAACAGGATGTTGACGGCAAAGAGCACCGCGCATCCAGCCAGCGAGAACAATGCGCCGTAGATAGTCTTGTCGATGAGCTTGTACCAGAACGACAGGTTGAAGTAGATGCCCATCATGATTTCTGCGACCATCACGACAGGTACCACGCCAAGACCCTCGCGATAGTTTGCCCCGATGATATACTGCAACAGCGGCATCCAGCCCATCACGCAGAGGAAGGCCAGCAGTGTGAAGATGAGGAAGTACTTCATGGCTGCTGCGTAGTATTCTGTCTTGTCGGCATCCTTGCTTTTGGCAAAGACGATGGGCTCGTAGGCATAGCGGAAGGCCTGCGTAATCATGGCCATGATCATGGCTATCTTGACGCACGAGCCGTAGTCGCCCAGCAGAATGTTGGCCTGCTCCTCGTCGGGATACACCAGCGGGAAGAGTATCTTGTCGGCCACCTGGTTGAGGATGCCGGCAACACCCAGTATCAGGATGGGCCACGAGTAGCCGAGCATCTTCTTGAGCAGCAGTCCGTCGAAGTGCCAGTGAATCCTGAACAGGTCAGGGATGAAGAACAGCGTGATAAAGCCGGTACACACCAGGTTGATGAAGAACACATAGAATACGGAGGTCTTGCCCAGCCACACGAAATAGATGAGGTTGAGCACAATGTTCACAACGATAAAGAGCAGCTTCAGCGAGGCAAATCGGATGGGCCGCTTTTGGAAGCGCAGGTAGCTGAAGGGGATGGCCTGCAGTGCATCGAGTGCCACCACGACGGCCATCATCTGCAGGTAGTCGGGATGTGCTTCATAGCCTAACGCACTGCTGATGGGGCCGATCAAGCCGAACACCAGCAGCAGGAACACCGCCGTCAGTACGCCCACGACCGTCATGGCCGTCGAGAACACAGTGTCTGTCCAGCGGATGCCAATCATCGGGTGGCGGCTGCCTACCGGCGGTGCGTCGTTGGCATAGCGGAACAGCGTTGTCTCCATGCCGAACGTCAGCAGCACGAGGATGAGCGCTGTATAGGCATAGACATTGGTGCTGATGCCGTAGTCGCCGGTTTCGTGCGGCATATAGTAGGTGTACAACGGCACCAGCAGGTAGTTCAGGAATCTGCCTACGATGCTCGACAGTCCGTAGATGGCCGTGTCCTTGGCCAGTGATTTCAGATTTGGCATGGGGGTGTTGTTGTCACGTTATTTTGATATTTCGATATTTCGGCATTTCGGCATTTCGACATCACGAGAAGAACAGATAGCAGATGGCGATGGCGGCGATGATGCCCGCCAGGTCAGCCATGAGGCCGCAGGCTACGGCGTGACGTGTCTTGCTGATGCCTACCGAGCCGAAGTAGACGGCAAGGATGTAGAACGTGGTGTCCGTGGAGCCCTGGAATACGCACGACAGGCGACCCACGAAGGAGTCGGCACCGTAGGTTGTCATGGCGTCGACCATCATGCCGCGTGCGCCGCTGCCACTGAGCGGTTTCATGAGTGCCGTCGGCATGGCGTCGACCCATTGGGCGTTGACACCCGTCGCCTCTACGGCACTGCGCAGGCCGCCGATGAGCATGTCCATCGCACCGCTGGCACGGAACACGCCGATGCCCACGAGGATGGCCACGAGGTAGGGTATGATGCGTACGGCCGTGGTAAAACCGTCCTTGGCTCCTTCGATGAAGGCGTCGTAGACGTTCACCTTCTTACGCATGCCCGCCAGTATGAATCCCGTGATGATGCTCATCAGCAGGATGTTGGCCACGGTGGTGCTCACGCGGTTCATCATGTCGGGCGACAGCTGCGAGAATCCCCAGATGATGCCGGCCACCAGCAGCGAGGCACCGCCCAGCGTGAGCAGGATGACGCGGTTGAGCAGGTTGATGCGCTGGTAGAGCGACGTGACGATGACGCCGGCCAGCGTCGAGAAGAACGTCGCCAGCAGGATGGGTATGAAGATGTCCGTCGGCTGTGCGGCACCCATCTGCGCGCGGTACACCATGATGCTGACAGGGATGAGCGTCAGTCCGCTGGTGTTCAGCACGAGGAACATGATCATCGGGTTCGATGCCGTGTCCTTCTTCGTGTTCAGCTCCTGCATCTGCTCCATGGCCTTCAGGCCGAGCGGCGTGGCGGCATTGTCCAGTCCCAGCATGTTGGCAGCGATGTTCATGAAGATGCTGCCCGTGACGGGATGTCCCTTGGGGATGTCGGGAAACAAGCGGGTAAACACAGGTGACAGCAGGCGTGCCAGCACGTTGACCACCCCGCCTTTCTCGCCGACCTTCATGATGCCCAGCCACAGCGACAAGACACCTGTCAGACCCAAAGAAATTTCGAATGCCGTCTTCGATGATGAGAACGTCGAGTCCATCATAGCGGGAAAAACGTCAAAGTCGCCTGTAAACAGCAGTTTCGCTGCTGCTACCACGAAGGCGACGACAAAAAATGCAATCCAAATGTAGTTTAGTACCATAACAGCATACAAAGGTACGAATAAGTGGGGGAAATGCAAAAGAAAAAGCAATTTTTCTTTTCATTTCCGAATGAAAGTATACGAAAGTAGTTTCATCAAAGGTGAAAGGTACGGATCAGTGAGGGGAAATGCGGCAAAAAAAAAGAGTGTCTGCTCACGCAGACACTCCTCAAGAAGTTACTTTTATTGTTTAGTATTTGATGAATGCTTACCACTGTACGAGGCGGCTGGGTACACCATTCTCGTACTTGTACCAGCCAGTATTGCTCTCGCGGCTGTGACCCCACTTGCCGAACTGCGGATAGGCGGTGGTGATGTTCTGGTACTCACGAGCCCAGTGCCACTTGCCGTCGGCATCGCCGTTTACTACGATACGATATGGTATCTTGTAGGTCACACCGTCCTCGTCCTTCGTCTCCACGGCACCGCTGATGATGATGGGTGTAGCACCTTCCTCGCGGGTCACCTGGATGCAGAGGTTCAGGTCGGCAGGTGTTGCACCTGCGGGAATGCTCACCTCGGCAATCTTGATGAAGTCACGGGTCACCGTGCTGCTCAGTGTGTTGGTGCCAAACTCCCAAGCACCGTCCTCGTAGGTGTGTACCTCGTTACTGATGCGCTCGGTGTCGTTGTAGATGTAGGTTTCCAGCGTACCACCGACGGCGCACAGCTCGACGGCATACTTGCCGCTGGTTTCCGGCGTCTGGCATACGCGCAGCACGACGTCGTTGAAGTCGAAGTCACCGATGCTGCCTAAGTCCTCGAAGGCGAAGTATACGTACTGCTTGGGGTCTGGGTCAACCTTCTTGCCTTTGTAGCCGGGGTTACATTTCGTCTCATTGATGCTCACGTCGGCATTGTCACCAAACTTGGCCACCTTGGCATTGTCAAGGATGTCGATGTAGGGATAGTCACCTGACCAGCCTTGCTCAAAGTGGCTGTCGGAAGCGACAAACAGGTTGCCGCCGTAGGTTACCTCATAGCCCTGCTCGGCCTTGCCGGCCACGATGTTCTTGGCCTGGAACACGGCGTAGTCGCCGCTCTCAGGACCGTAGATGCCATAGAGTGCCTTGGTGGCGTTCATGGTAGCGGTCTCGGTCACCTTGAACACTGAGCCGGCACCCATGTAGATGTAGAACGGGCCACCGTTGTATGACACCCAACTCTGTGTAGCATTGGTGAAGTTGCCACCGCCGTTGAAGTTCTTGGTCACCACACCGGCACCGGCATCCATCTTGAAGCAGCCGTTGCCAGGGTTGTCGCCCAGGTTGATGTTGAAGTCCTCGTCCACCGTCAGCCGGCAGTTGTTGATGACCTCGTTGCTGGCTGCATGGTAGAAGAAGTAACCGGTACGGTATGTGCCGTTGTTCACCCAAGTATTGTCGTTGCTGTTGACGACGGTATTGCCACTGATGGTCACGATGTTGTTGTTTTCGAACTTACCGCTGCCGGCGGTGTTCAGGTCTGTGGCCGTGATGGTGCCGTCGTTGACGATGACCGACAGTGTGTTCTCAACGGAAATCTTATCGTTCACCTTCACCGTACCTACGTTGTAGAGTACGCTGTTGCTGTTGGTCGAGAGCTTCGGAGCCTCGATGGTACCGTGGTTGTAGATGTGCAGGCCGTTGTTCAGCTTCAGCTCACCGTTGGCAATCAGCTTGGCACCCTCGGCAATATAAATCTTCGTATTGGTCTGCAGGTTGCCCGAACCATCGTTCTCGCCCAGTGTCAGCGTGGCACCGGCAACAAGATACAGCTCGCTGTTACCAGCAAAGTAGAACTTACGGGAAGAGAAGTCGCAGTTGCCCTTCACGTAGAGCGTACCGCCTTCAGCCACCCAGCCGTTCTCTGCAGTGCCGATACCCCATACGTTGAGATCGCCCTCGTATGTAGCATCTATGTAGTGATTGGCCTTACCAATACCAGGAGCCAGTTTTTCTATTCCAGCCGGAACGTCAGCCAGGAACTTGCTGGCATCAGCGTCGGCGGGGAACTCGAATGAGGGCTGGATGGCGCGGTTGGCACGCTTGGCTACGCTGTGCGTCTGGCTGGTTGCAAACTTGATGGTAGCCGTGCTGCTGGAGGCATCGAACGTCATCTGGTCGATGATGTAGCCGTCGGCATCGACGATGGCAGCAAAGAGCTTAGTGGCATCCTGCGGACGGGCGATGCTGAAGTTGAGCGTCTGCCCCTTGGTGACGGCAGCCTCGTAGAGCGGAGCCACGGTGTTGCCCACGGGGTTCTTGGTGTACACCTTCAGTGTACCGCTCTTCTGCACGGTAGTGCTGACCGATGTCGTGACTGCCGTGTTCCATGTCTGAGCGGGGTCGATGGACTCGTTGCCCATCACCTGGTTCATAAACGATGCCTGATACTGGCGTGACTTTTCACCCGACGTGTCTGGATTCTCGTTCCATTTGTCGTGGTTACATCCTGTCATTGCAACAGCTGCTGCTGCAATGGCCATAGACTTCATCAAATACTGTTTCATAGTGCAATTTAATTAATAATTTGTTCTTCTGGATTGCAAAGATACAAATATTTTTCCTATCTGTCAAATGTTTTACTGTTTTTTTTTCGTAAACGTTACCGTTTCATGTTGCGGGGATGGTGCTCCAGTATCTCCTGGCGCAGGGTTGACATGTCGATGTGGGTGTAAATCTCCGTAGTGCCGATACTCTCGTGGCCCAGCAGTGCCTGTATGACGCGCAGGTCGGCACCGCCCTCCAGCAGCGCCGTGGCAAACGAGTGGCGCAGCGTGTGGGGCGAGATGGTTTTCGTGATGCCCGCCTCGACGGCCTGCCGCTTGATCATGATGAGTATCATGACACGCGTCAGGTGGGCGCCACGGCGGTTCAGGAACACGTAGTCCTCCTCGCCAGCCTTGATGTTCATGGCGTTGCGGTCCATAAACCAGTAGTCCAGCTCCTTGATGGCTCTTGGCGAGATAGGCACCAGCCGCTCCTTCGAGCCTTTGCCGAACACGCGGACATACTGCTCCTGCAGGTATAGGTTAGAGAGTTTCAGGTTGACCAGTTCGCTGACGCGCAGTCCGCAGGAGAACAGCACCTCGATGATGGCGCGGTTGCGCTGTCCTTCCCATTTCGACAGGTCGATGCTGTTCTCCAACAGGTCTACCTCCTCGACGGACAGCACCTCCGGCAGGTGTTCGCCCAGCACGGGCGACTCCAGCAGCTCCGTGGGGTCGTCGTCGCGGTAGCCGTCTAAGTGTAGGAATCGGTAGAAGGAGCGCACGCCGCTCAGTATGCGGCACTGCGAGCGCGGTCCGACGCCGATGTCGTGCAGTCCTGCGGCAAAGTGCTGCAGGTCTTCCAGCTGCACGTCAAGGGCACTTTTCTGCTCACCCTTCAGATAGTCGAGCAGTTTCTGCAGGTCACGCCCGTATGCCTCCAGCGTGTTGCCGGAGTATCCCCGCTGCAGTTTCAGGTACCGCTGGTACGCCCGTACGATGCCCTTCTGTTCCTTCATCGCTGCAAAGGTAGTAAATATTTTTGAGAATGAAGAAATTAGGAGTGAGAATTCTGTCATGGACTAAGGTCAGGCGAAGTATTTCGCGCGCGTATATAATTGGTAATAGTGAAAAAGACCCCACACTTCCCTCACTTCCCACACCTAACCCATGTTACATGAGATAAAGTCAAGGTGTGGGAAGTGTGGGAAGTGTGGGATAAAAAGTGAAAAAGACTATTATACGCGCGCGAGGGCTGCCCTCACGGAGCTGAGTGGCCTAGTTACGGAGCTGAGTGGCCCACTCACGGAGCTGAGAAGGCCACTCACGGAGCTGAGTAGCATGGAAAAATCACCTTTTTATTTGGTTTTTCTATTACTTATTCGTACCTTTGTGCCGCATAACAACACCAACAATATGAAAATACAGATTATCAATGGCCCTAACCTGAACCTGCTGGGCGTCCGCGAGCCGGGCATCTACGGCAGTTCGTCGTTTGAACAGTACCTGCCACAGCTGCAGACGCAGTACCCTGGCGTGACGATAGACTACTACCAGAGCAACGTAGAGGGCGAGCTGATCAACAAGATGCAGGAGGTGGGCTTCACGTACGACGGCATCGTGCTCAATGCCGGAGCCTACACCCATACCAGCGTGGCACTGCACGACTGCATTCGCTCGCTGCGCTGTCCCGTCGTCGAGGTACATATCTCGAACGTCCATCAGCGCGAGGAGTTTCGCCACCACTCCATGATCAGTGCCGCCTGCAAGGGTGTCATCTGCGGATTTGGCCTCGACTCGTATCGGTTGGCCGTGGAAGCGTTGAGAAGCCTACCCCCAGCCCCTCCTAAAGGGAGGGGGGAATAACAGTCAGATTTCAGCGCAGTAAGAAATGTCCCACTCCAATACCCACCCCTCAGAACTAACAAATACTCCTCCCCTCCTTTTGGGAGGGGTCGGGGGTAGGCTCCCAACAAATACTCCCCCCTCCTTTTGCGAGGGGTCGGGGGTAGGCTCCTACATCCTCTCCCACATTGAGCCGGAGCCGGAGTACCTGTACCGGCTGTGGCGTGCCACCAACATCCATACGCTGCACGGTCGGATGGCGTCAGGCCACTTGCAGGGCAGGCTGCTGAAGATGCTGGTGCAGATGATACGTCCCAGGAACATCCTGGAGGTAGGCACCTTCAGCGGCTACTCGGCACTGTGCATGGCCGAGGGACTGGAGGAGGGCGGCTGTGTGTACACCTTCGAGATCAACGACGAGCAGGAGGACTTTACACGGCCGTGGATAGAAGGCTCGCCCGTCGGCGACAGGGTACGGTTCATCATCGGCGATGCCATCACCGAGGCACCGCGACTGGGCATCACCTTCGACATGGCGTTCATCGACGGCGACAAGCGCACCTACGTGGAGACATACGAGATGGCACTCAGTGTGCTGCGACCTGGTGGCTTCATCCTTGCCGACAACACGCTGTGGGACGGTCATGTGGTAGACCCCGCCTACGACCGTGACCAGCAGACTCTCGGCATCAGGTCGTTCAACGACTACCTGACCCGTGACAGCCGCGTCGAGCAGGTCATACTGCCTCTGCGTGACGGTCTGACGCTCATTCGCAAGCGATAAGTCAACAAAATGCACCATTTTTGCACTTTTTCTTTGCAAAATGTTGGCAGTTTCAATAAAAATGCTTACTTTTGCTTACAAATTGTAAAACAACAACAAAAGTAACATGGAAAAGATAGACAATCTTGACAAGAAAATTCTGAGTATTCTCTCGCAGAACGCCCGCATCCCGTTCAAGGATGTGGCTGCCGAGTGTAACGTCAGCCGTGCCGCCATCCACCAGCGCGTGCAACACCTGATTGAGGGCGGTGTCATCATGGGCAGCGGCTTCGACGTCAACCCCAAGAGCCTGGGCTACAGCACCTGCACCTACGTGGGTATCACCCTGGAGCGCGGCTCGATGTACAAGGACGTCGTGGAGTGTCTGCGCCACATCCCCGAGGTCGTGGAGTGCCACTTCACCACTGGTCCCTACACGATGCTGGTCAAGCTGTATGCCCGCGACAACGAGCAGCTGATGCACCTGCTGAACGGACGACTGCAGGACATCCCCGGCGTGGTGTCAACCGAGACGCTCATCTCGCTGGAGCAGAGCATCCGCCGCGACATTCCCGTGGTGTTTGACGAGTGAACTGGAAATTTGAAGTAAGATTTTATAGTCGCACAGTTAACTATGAACTGTGAACTATGAACTATGAACTGTGAACTATGAACTGTTTTAACTGGCCCTCGCACCTGGCGAAGGCATACGCCTCGTTCCCTGAGGCACAGCGGAAGCCCGTCATCGGCATTACGGGCAATTACGGCGAGCAGAACTGCAAGCTGGCCGAAGGCTATTACAAGTCGGTACGGCAGGCCGGCGGCGTTCCCGTCATCATACCACCCCTGGCCGACACCGACAGCATCGTCAACACCCTTGAGCACATCGATGGACTGCTGCTCAGCGGCGGTGCCGACTTCAACCCGCTGTACTGCGGCGAGGAGCCGTCGCCACATTTGCACGGCATCAACAGCGAGCGCGACCTGCCCGAGCTGCTTATCACACAGTTGGCCTACAACCGCCAGATGCCCATGCTGGGCATCTGCCGTGGCATGCAGACACTGGCGATGGCACTGGGCGGCAAGGTGGCTCAGGACATCGGCGAGGAGAACCCCGACGTGCGACTCGTGAAGCACTCGCAGGATGCCGACCGCTCGGAGCCGACGCACAGCGTCACCGTGGAGACGGACTCCACCTTATATGATATATACAAGGAGGCTGATGGAATAACCAATTTCAACGCTCAGACATCAAAGCTGTATGTCAACTCCATGCACCACCAGGCCGTCAGCGACACCGGCGAGCGTTTCCGTATGACGGCACGGGCGGCCGACGGTGTCATCGAGGCTATGGAGAGCCGCGAGTTCAAGAGCGTCATGGGTGTGCAGTGGCATCCCGAATGCCTGGCCGACGGCGCCCCGCTGTTCCAGTGGCTGGTACGCCAGGCCATGCACTACCGTGAGGCCTGTGACCTGCACCAGCACATACTGACGCTCGACACCCATTGCGACACGCCGATGTTCTTCCCGCAGGGCATCGACTTCGGCAGCCGCGACGAACGCATACTCGTCGACCTGCACAAGATGGCCGAGGGCCGTCAGGACGCCACCATCATGGTGGCCTACCTGCCCCAGCCGCAGATGGGCGAGACCTTCTCGTCGAAGGTAGACTTCGACGTCAGCAGTCCCATGGAGTATGCCGACCTCATCTTCGACAAGATTGAGGAGCTGGTGGACAAGAACAAGCACTATCTCAGCATCGCCCGCACACCGGCTGACCTGCTGACTGACAAGCGGCAGGGACGCCACAGCATCATGCTCGGCATCGAGAACGGACTGGCGCTGAACGGACAGCTGCAGTCGCTGCGCCACTTCGCACAGCGCGGCATCGTCTACATGACGCTATGCCACAACGGCGACAACGACATCTGCGACTCGGCTCGTGGCTGTACGACGCACAACGGTGTCAGCCAGTTTGGCCAGCAGGTCATCCGCGAGATGAACCGCTTGGGCATCATGGTCGACATGAGCCACGCCTCGGAGCAGAGCTTCTACGATGCGCTCGACATCAGCGAACAGCCCATCGTGTGCAGCCACAGCAGTTGCCGCAAGCTGTGTGACCACCCGCGTAACCTGACCGACGAACAGATGCGCGCACTGGCAGCCAAGGGTGGCGTCATGCAGATCACCATGTACAACGGCTTCCTCGTCAAGGAGGGAGAGGCCACCGTCAACGACGCCCTCCGCCATCTGGAGCATGCCATCAAGGTGATGGGCATCGACCATGTGGGCATCGGCACCGACTTCGACGGCGACGGCGGCATCCGTGGATTGGCCAGCTCGTCGGAAGTCATCAACTTCACCCGCATGCTGATGGCCCGCCGCTACAACGAGAACGAGATACAGAAGATATGGGGCGGCAACTTCCTGCGTGTCATGAGACAAGTGCAACAGGCAAGGATTGAGATGTAATAAAATAATGTATAAGGAGCTTATGAAGATAAACGGTAGGTACGCGAGAACGGCAGGAAGTGTTTTTACCCTTTTACCCTTTTACCTTTTTACGCTTTTCTTGTTGGCTTGCAGCACAACGAAGAAGAGCCAGACGGCCAGCACGCCGCCAGTGAACATCGAGTTCAATGCCGACTCGGCTTACGCCTTCTGTGCCGTACAGTGCGGCTTCGGCCCGCGCGTCATGAACAGCGAGGCCCACGAGCGGTGCGCCCAATGGATTGTCCGCCAGTTCCAGCAGTACGGCTACGAGGTGGAACAGCAGAAGGCCGACCTGCGTGGCTACGACGGCACCATCCTGCGTAGCACCAACATCATCGCTACTTCCACCCGCCTTTCGGCAAACGGCGACTCCAGTTCGGCAAGCGGCGACTCCGCAAGTTCGGTATACGGCGACACTGTCGCCCCCCGCATCCTCATCTGCGCCCACTGGGACAGCCGCCCCTGGGCTGACAACGACCCCGACTCTGCCAACTGGCGCAAGCCCGTCATGGGAGCCAACGACGGAGCCTCCGGCGTGGCTGTCATGCTCGAGCTGGCACGCCTGCTGCAGCAGCATGACTCCGCGAAAGTTGCCGTCGACTTCGTATGCTTCGATGCCGAGGACTGGGGTGTGCCACAATGGAGTGACGAGGTGGATGCCGACTCATGGGCACTCGGCGCACAGCACTGGGCAGCCAATCCACACTCGTCCCCCAACACCTACCAATATGGCATCCTGCTCGATATGGTGGGCGGGCAGGGAGCCAAGTTCTACCGTGAGCACCATTCCATGCAGTATGCCCGTCAGGTCGTTGAGTGTGTCTGGCAGGCTGCCAGTGCCGCTGGTTACGGCAGCACGTTCCCCTTTAAGGACGGCGGCTGGATTACCGACGACCACCTGCCCGTCAATGAGAAGGCCGGCATACCGTGCATCGACATCATCAACCACTATCCCGACTGTCCGCAAGGCTCCTTCGGTCCTGTGTGGCATACGGTCAACGACGACATCGGGCATATTGACCGCAACACCCTCCGTGCCGTCGGCCAGACGCTCGTACAGCTGATTTATCAGTAAAATAGGCTTTGCCTGTTCATTTACGATTTGACGATTTACTATTTACGATTTAGTTATTTGGCTATTTATTTGGCAAGCAACTGCCGATACAATAATTCAATAATCCCATCGTAAATAAATCGTAAATAGTAAATCCCAAACACATAACGCCTTGCGGAAGTGGAATCAGTCCTTTGCCTTATAATAGGCTGAGGAAGTCCTGGGCGTATCTATCCTTTGAATAATTCTGGGATAATTGCCGTGACACCTCACCCATGCGTTGCAGCCTCTCCCTGTCGTTATATAAAGACAGGATGGCATCGGCCAGTTTGCTGGCGAAGTCATCACCACATGGAATAATGACAGCGTTGTCCTTTGTGACTATTTCTGGAATGCCGCCGCGATTGGTCGTGATGATGGGGAGACCTGCTGCCATGCCCTCGAGGACTGTCAGACCAAACGGTTCTTCCCATGTGGAGGGAATGACCGCCACGTCTGCCACCCGGAGGTAGTCGGGCATCAGCTCGTGTTTGACGAATCCCGTAAACGTGATTCTCTCTTCAAGTCCTGCAGCCCTTGACTTGAGCTGTTGGATGAAGGCTCCCTCCTTGTCCGTGTTGCCATAGAAGGAACTGCCCATGACCAGCAGCTTGATCTTTGGGTAGCCGTTCAGCATCTTCATGGCCTCTACCAGTTCCATGATTCCTTTCTCTGGAATCAGCCGTCCGCTGAATGCGAGGATGAAGTCATCGTCCTCGAAGCCAAGTGACTTGCGGCTCATGGAAGAGACAGCGGAAAAAGGAGTCAGGTCAATGCCGTTGTGGACGGTGACCGTCTTTGTGTCTGCAGGATTGCACGTCAGCACACGGCCCTTGATGTAGTCAGAAACGGTAAGTATCCTTGCTGCCGAATGATACTGTTGCTTCCAGTATGGTATGGTACTGTTCAGGAAGTCGTTGTGAAGGTGAAACACCAGCCTGGCCTTCGTCATTCTCTGTAGTTTGAGTGCATAGCCAGGGCGGTTTTCAAGGATGATGGCATCGAACTTGTGCCGACGGATGTATTTAAGGGTCTGACAGAAGTAATAGTCAATGCTCGGATGGTAGAAGACATCCTTGTGCAGCATGCTGTGAATACGCCTCCTCGCTTTTGCCAGCAGACTTGTGGTATTGATATAGCGATAGTGGTTCACATCCGACTGCAATGCAGGATGATCCTTGACGAGGGGGTGGTAGACGCTGAAGACAGTGATGTCGTGCAGTTTGTACCGGTTATTATAATCCAGGTAATGGTCGACAAGAGCCTCTACCGCACCGCCTTGTACGGCTGGTACGGGCATTATGCCAGAGGTGAGTATGGCTATTTTCATCTGTCTTGTATTGTGCGTACGTGAGTGCAAAGTTAGGTATTTTCTCTCAATTATCAAAATAAAATTTGGTTTTTCCCTCACTTATTCGTACCTTTGCAGCGAAATGAAACAGTATTATTTAGTAGCAGGCCATGCTTTCTCCGTTGAAATGGAGGGAAATGAGCATGTGCAGCAGGAGATGACACAGTATGAGACGTTCGCCATAGAGACAGCTGACAGCGTTGTCTTTAACCTGCGTGTGGTAGAGAATGACCAGTTTCCGTCGGCTGGCGAAGTGACCGTTGAACTCAATCAGGACGACGACGGTTCGCAGATTGTTGCCGGACGCATGGGCAGCCAGCCCTACTTCGAGTTCCAGCTGTGGGGTAAGCGGTCGGCACGCATGGTGACCGATGCCGCTTATACGGAGGCCGTCGTAACGCTGGACAGCAATGCGCTGTTTGGCATCAACAACGCACTGATGGTGATGTTTGCCCTGTCGACCGCCAACCGCCAGACGGCGTTGTTCCACTCGTCCGTGGTCAGCAACGGAGGGCGTGGGTATATGTTCCTGGGCAAGAGCGGTACGGGCAAGAGCACACACAGCAGCCTGTGGCTGCGCTATATCGATGGCAGCCAGCTGGTGAACGACGACAATCCCGTGGTGCGCCGCATGCCTGACGGTTTCTATGTGTTTGGTTCGCCGTGGAGTGGTAAGACGCCATGCTACCGTAATGTGAGCTATCCGTTGGGCGGTGTGGTGCTGCTCAGTCAGGCCCCCTATAATAAGATAGAACGGTTGCGCCCGCTCCAGGCTTACGCTGCCCTGGTACCCAGCATCAGCGGCAAGCGGTGGGACAGTATGGTAGCCAGCGGACTGCATGAGACAGAGAACATGATGGCTGGCGAGGTTCCTGTATGGCACTTGGAGTGTCTGCCCGACGAGGACGCTGCCCGCACCAGCTTTGAGGCCATTACAGTAAGGGAAAAGGAATAGTGAAAAGTGAATAGTTAGCAGCAAAACTATGAACTATGAACTATGAACTGTGAACTATGAACTATGAACTGAACAACTATGGTTTCTGACAGTGTCATTATAGAGAACGCCATCAGGCTGGTCGACGAGGGCATGCGCGTCACCTTCCCTGTAAAGGGATACAGCATGCTGCCCTTTATCATCGGCAGTCGTGAGAGTGTGGACCTGGTGAAGCCCGGCACGCCCAAGGTGGGCGACGTGGTGCTGGCGTGGGTAGAGGGCTGCCGTTATGTGGTACACCGCATCATCAGTATCGACGGCGACCGCGTGACGCTGATGGGCGACGGCAACATTGCCGGTGTGGAACACTGCACGGTGGCCGACGTGAAGGCACTGGCTGTCAATGTGGTGACTGTAGGCGGAAAACACAACCCACTCTATTGTCCGTGGCGCGTACGTGCCAGCCGGCTGTGGTGGCGCCTGCTGCCCGTGCGCCGCTGGATTCTGGCCATTTACCGCAGGACGTGGCTGAAGATTGTGGCGTAGGGCTGGCCTGTCGAAACGGCGCCTGTCGAAATATCGAAATATCGAAATAACGAAATAACGAAATATAACAACAATGAAACAGAAAGAAGGATTTGTGCTGCGCGACGTGTGCGGCGAACATGTGATTGTAGGCGAGGGTCTTGGCACCATCGACTTCGGTAAGCTGATCAGTCTCAACGAGACAGCCGCATGGCTGTGGAGAAAGGCCGGTGAAATGGGCGATTTTGACATCGACACCCTGTCTGCTGCTCTATGCGAAGAGTACGAGGTGACTACTGAACAGGCTCGTGCTGACGTGCAGAAGATGGTGGCACAGTGGCAGGAGATTGGAATCGTGGAATAGTGAAGTACGTTAGGTGGATATGGCGTAACATGCGAGGTATCAGGTGGAACAGCCTGGTGCGCATTGTCATTGGCATCGTGCAGGTACTGATGGGACTGCTCATGATTTGGTTCAGCAAGCAGTTCATCGATGTCACTATCCGTACCGGTACAACCCATGAGCTGATAATCATGATAGTGCTGCTGGTATCATTAGTGATTAGTGGTATCCTGTTGCGACAGTTGTTCTATTATATGTCCACCAAGGCCTCGACGTTCCAGTCGAACGCTATTCGTCTGCGAGTGTTCAGCAGTCTTTTCAACCGACAGATGTTTGAAGACCAGTTGCATTCTGGTGATGTCACCTCCCGACTGTCGAAGGACATCGATACCGTCGCTGAGGTCACCACGTCGCTCATGCCACAGCTGGTGGTGACGGGCTGTCAGCTGACGGGAGCCTTCCTGCTATTATACTCGATGGACACCCGACTGGCACTCGCCCTGCTGCTGACGACGCCTGCAGTTGCAGTGCTGGGCAAGCTGGTGGCACGCCGACTGCGCACCATGACCCTCGACATCCGACGTCAGGAAAGCACCATTCAGATGCAGGTGCAGGAAGGCATGGAGCATAATGCTGTGTTGCGCTCGCTGGGCAGTGAACAGTGGGTGACGGAACGGCTCAACGGCATGCAGGACCAGCTGATGGGGCATGTGCTGCGGCGTACACGCTTCACGGTCATCTCACGTATTCTGCTGGCCTCTACATTCGCCTTGGGCTATCTCTTTGCCTTTGTCTGGGGTGGCCTGCAACTGCGTGCCGGTGCCATCACGTTTGGCGTGATGACCTCGTTCCTGCAGCTGGTGGGACAGATACAGCAACCTATTCTGAACCTCCTTAACATGTTGCCGCAGTTCTTTTATGCCACGGCCAGCATCGACCGTCTGGTACAGTTGGAGACTGTCGTACAGCCCACCGCTCCCCCAACGGACATCACGCTTTCCGGCACACGTCTGGGTCTGCGCCTCAACGATGTGTCGTTCGGCTATGCTACTGGCGACCGTCTGGTTGTGGAACGTTTCAGCCACGACTTCCGACCATCGGCCAAGACTGCCATCATGGGTGAGACGGGCATTGGCAAGACGACGCTCTTCCGACTGATGCTCGCATTCATTGAACCGCAGCAGGGCAGTGTACGCATCTATGACGCTGACGGCCATGAGGTGACGGTTAGTGCTGACACCCGCCGTCACTTCGTCTTCGTGCCGCAGGGTAACACGCTGATGAGCGGCACCGTGCGCTACAACCTGCAGCTGGCCCGCCCGGAGGCTACCGACGACGAGCTGCGAGAGGTGCTGCATGTGGCGATGGCCGACTTCGTCTACGATCTCCCAGGCGGCCTCGACTGTCCGCTGGGCGAGCGTGGCATTGGACTCAGTGAGGGTCAGGCCCAGCGCATTGCCATTGCCCGTGGACTGCTGCGTCCCGGCGGCATCCTGCTGTTGGACGAGATCAGTTCATCGCTTGACGAACAGACGGAGCATGAGCTGTTCAGCCGTCTCTTTGCCTATTGCAAGGAGAAGACCATGATTTTCATTACCCATCGTCCCGGCGTCAGCCTGTTGTGCGACGACGTCATCCGTTTAGACAATGGGCAGTGAGATACCGTTGATTTTCTGATAGACGTCGAGGGCATAGACATCCGTCATGCCGGAGATGTAGTCGATGACGGCCATGAGGCGCGTCTCCAAATCGTCGGCACTGATGTCGTACTGCGACGACACGCGGTCAATCAGTTGCTTCGAGTAGTAGCGGTCAGGGTGCATGACGGCCTCAATCATCTGCTCCATCAGCGTCTCCATAATCTTGTAACCTGACAGCTCCACATCCAGCACGGGGCGGCTGCGGTAGATGCGCTGCACCGACAGTTTGGCACATCGGCGGTAGGCCTCGCGCTGCCTTTCGCTGATATGGTCGATGAGACTGCCGGCGAAAGTGCCATCCAATATCTCGTCCTCATGGTCAACAAAGGCTTTGACACACTCGTTCTCCAGTTTGCCGATGACACAGGCACGCATGTATACTACCTTCTCGTTAGGGTCTTCCAGTTCCTCGTCGTGGATGCGCTTCAGGATACGTTGCCGCACCTCATCGTCGAAGAACCCTAACAGCAGCTCCTCCGTCTCACTGTATGACAGGATTTTTAGTTTGTGGGCATCCTCCAGGTCCATAATCTCGTAGCAGATGTCATCGGCTGCCTCGACCAGATAGACCAGCGGATGGCGGGCGAATCGCAGTGGCTCGTTGGCTGCCGACTTGCAAATAATGCCCATTTCATCGGCAATTCGCTGGTAGTACTCCTGCTCCGACTGGAAGAATCCGAACTTCCCCTTCTTGCCGGCAGCCGACGACGCATAAGGGTATTTCACGATGCTGGCAAGCGTCGAGTAGGTCATCACGAAACCACCCGTGCGACGGCCCTTGAACTGGTGCGTCAGCAGACGGAAGGCATTGGCGTTACCCTCGAAGTGGGTAATGTCGTCCCAGAAGCCCCCGGACACTTTTTCGCGCAACGTGCTGCCCGGCCCTTCGGTGAAGAACGTCTGGATGGCCTTCTCGCCGGAGTGGCCGAACGGCGGGTTGCCGAGGTCGTGAGCCAGACAGGCGGTCGATACAATCTGTCCTATCTGTTCAAACTGCGAGCCGCGCAGTTCCGGCCGCTTGTCCAGTATCAGCCGCTGCGCCACATCACTGCCTAACGACATGCCGACACTGGCCACTTCGAGTGAGTGCGTCAGCCGGTTGTGTACAAATATGCTGCCCGGCAACGGGAATACCTGTGTCTTGTTCTGTAGCCTGCGGAAAGGTGCCGAGAATATCAGCCGGTCGTAGTCGCGCTTGAACTCCGTGCGGTCGTCGTGCCGTTCGGGATGGCGGTGCTCCTGCCCCAGCCTTTTGTTCGATATGAGTTGTATCCAGTCCATCATGGGTGCAAAGGTACGCTTTTTTCTATAAAAAAACACAAAATCAGGCTAAAATGATTGCTATTTGAAGAGAAATGAGTAATTTTGCACCTTAGTTTATAATAGAAATACGAAAATGGTGAAGATCAGTGTTGTTAATCGCGGGCATCAGCAGTTGCCTGCTTACGCCACTCCACAGAGTGCAGGCATGGACTTGCGCGCTAACCTCGACGACCCCGTCGTGCTGCGTCCCTTGGAGCGTCGGCTCATCCCTACAGGGCTGTACATCGCTCTGCCAGAGGGTTATGAGGCACAGGTACGGCCCCGTAGCGGACTGGCCCTGAAGCACGGACTGACGGTGCTGAACGCCCCTGGCACCATCGATGCCGACTATCGTGGTGAGGTGGGTGTCGTGCTGGTGAACCTGTCGCAGGACGACTTCACCGTCAACGATGGCGAGCGCATCGCACAGCTGGTCATTGCCCGCTGCGAACAGGCCGAACTGGTTGTGGTGGAACAGCTCGACGAGACAGAGCGCGGTGCCGGTGGCTATGGTCATACGGGTGTAAAATAGCAAACGACGAAGGATAATGAAGAAAGTAGCGATAAGGAGACTGATAGTGGCAGTGGGACTATTCACTGTTCTCTGCTCACTATTCATTAGCCCCGCCGTGGCGCAAGACACTGCGAGACGCTACGATATTTTCTTCTTGGAGGCTGTTTGCGAGCAGGAGAAAGGACACAACGACGCTGCCTTCGACCTGCTCCGGCACTGTCTGGAGATTGATTCCACACGTTCAGAGGCCTATTTCTATCTGGCCAAATACTACATGGCACTCAAGAAGCGTGACGTTGCCCTCAACTATTTCCAGAAGGCAGCAGAGACGGAGCCTGACAACACCACCTATATTGAGACGCTGGCCAACGCCTACATCAATATGCGCAACTACAAGAAGGGTATCGAGATGCTGGAGCATCTCTATTCCCTCCAGCACGACCGTGACGAGCTGTTGGGCTACCTGACACAGCTCTACGAGCAGGAGCAGGACTACGACAACGCTATCCGTACCCTGTCGCGCCTGGAGACGTTAGAAGGCAAGAGCGAGCGGCTGTCGTATGCCAAGAGCAACTTCTATACCCGCAAGGGGGACAAGAAGGCAGCTATCAAGGAGATGAAGGCACTGGCCGACCAGTACCCCAACGACAACAACTACCGTTGTCTGTATGCTAACACGCTCTATTTGAACGGCCAGCAGAAGAAGGCACTGGCACTCTACGACAAGATACTCAAGGATGACCCCGACAACCGTAATGCACAGATGGCCATGCTGGCACACTACAACCAGCAGCACGACTCCGTCAACGTGGCAAGTATGGTTGAGCGGCTGCTTGACAACCGTAACGCCTCCACCGAGGACCGTATCACACTGCTGCGCCAGACCATTGCTGAGAGTGAACAGCATGGCGGCGACTCCACACGTGTGCTGCAGCTGTTCCACCGTGTCATGGACCGTCAGCGGGGCGATGCCGACATGGCCCTGCTATGTGCTACCTACATGAGACTGAAGAAGATGCCGAATGACAGTATCAGCCGTATACTGGAGCGTGTGTTGCTGCTGACACCAGACAATGCTTCTGCCCGTCTGCAGCTGGTCAGCTACGCCTGGCAGACGCAGGACCGCGACCGTGTCATTGAGCTGTGCCGTGAGGCGCGCCAGTACAATCCCGACGAAATGGCCTTTTATTACTATCAGGGCATTGCCTGCTACCAGAAGGGCAACCTCGACGATGCCCTCAACGCGTTCCAGAACGGCATCGGCGTCATCACTCAGGAGAGCAATCCGGCCATCGTCAGTGACTTCTATGCCGTCATGGGCGACATCCTGCATCAGAAAGGCATGGAGCGCGAGGCCTATGCCGCCTACGACTCCTGCCTGCAATGGAAGGACGACAACATTGGCTGTCTGAACAATTACGCCTACTACCTCAGTGTCCGTGGCGAGCAGCTGGACAAGGCCGAGCAGATGTCGTACCGCACCATCAAGGCCGAGCCGAAGAATGCCACTTACCTCGATACATACGCCTGGATACTCTTCAGGCAAGAGCGTTACAGCGAGGCAAAGATATACATCGACCAGACGCTGGCCTGCGACAGCGACACTTCTGCCGTGCTGTTGGAACATGCCGGCGACATCTACTATCACGTTGGCGAAACTGACAAGGCCGTCGACTTCTGGCAGGAGGCACTAAACCGCTCTGGTGGCAGCACCGAGCTGGTCGGCGACCGCCTGCAGGTACTGACAAGGAAAATCAAACTAAGAAAATATCTAAAAGAATGAAACTGTTACGTTTTTTGACTGTTGCCGCACTTATGGCAGCATTGGCTTTTGTGACATCGTGCAGCTCACAGCGCGGGTTGGGTCGCCATAATTCCGGCCAGGAGCAGATCGGACAGGCCTCCGATCGTGGCGTTTCCAAGACGTCGAAGAAGGAGAAGGACTCCAACGTAGGAACAGAACAGCCTGCCACTCAGACGCCTGTCGCTGACAAGACAGAACCGCTGCGGAAGGTTCAGTTCCTGCAGCAGGTGACCGACAATTTCCAGCACGCACGCTTCATTACTTCAAAGGTGAAGTTCTCCGTGGAGGCAGGTACGCGCCAGATGACGCTGACCGGTAACCTGAAGATGAAGCGCGATGACGTCATCCGTCTGCAGCTGATGGCCTTTGGCTTTGTTGAGGCTGCCCGTCTGGAGTTTACCCCGGAGTATGCCCTTATCATCGACCGTATCAACAAGCAGTACCTGAAGGTGACCTACAAGCAGCTTGACTTCTTCCGTAACAGCGGCATCGATTTCTATGTGCTACAGGCGCTCTTCTGGAACGAGCTGTTCCAGCCCGGCAAGAAGAAACTGACAGACAACGCGTTGAAGGACTATCTCGCTGAACCCGGTGTCGACAACGATGTCATCATCTCCTTGGACGATAGCAAACTGTCTTATCGCTGGCTGGCCGACCGCGATGCTGCCCAGGTGAAGATGGCCAATATCTTGTACAACGACAAGTATCGCGGAAACTACCAGCTGAACTGGGACTACTCTGACTTCAAGCGCAACGACCGTAAGGTGTTCCCCATGACCCATAAGGTCAAGTTCGACATGGCTGAGAAGGAGATCAAGTTCGAGATGTTATTCAACTATATGGGTGCCGAACAGAATTGGGAGACACGCACTGAGCTGTCAGGCAAGTACCGCCAGGTGGACCTTGAGGAGATCCTGCGCCGTTTCATGTCTCTCTAACATTAGCGGATGAAGCGCTTCGCCTATATCATACTCTGTCTGTTGCTGGTATGCCCGCCGGTGAGCTACGCCCAGAAGCGTAAAACCAAGCCTGTGGGCAAGACTGCTGTGACCACCAAGAAAAAACAGCCTGCCAAGAAAACACAGACGCAAAAGAGTAAGCAGTCTGCTGCCAAGCCTGCCACCGTCGAGGCCTTGCAGAGCCAGCGTCAGCGCATCCAGCAGGAAATCAAGGAACAGCAGCAGCGGCTGGCCAACACCCAGAAGGATGTCAGCAAGCGGTTGCAGAACCTCATGATTATCAACACTGAGATAGAGGGTAAGATCCGCACCATTGACGTCATTCGCCGCGACATTGACACCCTCGATGTCGAGATAGAGCAGCTCGGCACACAGCTTGAGTACTTGCAGCAACAGTTGGCAGAGTGCAAGCAGCGCTACGTCAGGTCGATACGCTACATGCACCGCCACCGCTCGTCGCAGAGTCAGCTGATGTTCATCTTTAGTGCCGACAACCTGACGCAGATGTTCCGCCGCATGCGTTTTATGCGTGAGTACGCTGCCTATCAGCATGTGCAGGGCGACGAGGTGAAAGCCCAGCAGGAGTCTGTCGACCAGAAGCTGCAGGAAATCACACAGGCCAAGACCCACAAGAAGGACCTGCTGGCCCAGGGTGAGCGCGAACGCCGCTCGCTGGAGGGCAAGAAGACCGAGCAGCAGAACGTGGTGAAGTCGCTGCAGAAGGAGCAGAAGACCATACAGGGCATCATCGCCCAGCAGAAGAAGAAGGATGCCGCCCTGAATGCACAGATCGACCGGCTGATAGCCGAGGAGGTGGCGCGCCAGAAGGCCCGTGCTGCCGCCGAGGCCAAGCGGCGTGCCGAAGCTGAGGCTGCCAAGAAGCGGCAGGCCGAGCTGGCACGTAAGAAAGCGGAGGCTGAGGCTGCCGCTCGTGAGAATGCCCGTCGTATTGCCGAGGCCCGCGCGAAAGAGGAGAAGGCCCGCCGTGAGGCACAGGCTGCCAAGAGCAAGAAGGAGCGTGAGGCTGCCGAGCGCAAGGCTCGTGAGGCTGAGGAGAGACGTGTCGCTGAAGAGCGTCGCGCCGAGGCTGAAGCCCGTGAGCATGCGAAGGCCGTGGCTTCAGCGCGCAAGGATGCAGAGGCAGCCCTGACGGCTCCGTCAGAGGACCAGCGCATCAGTGGCAGTTTCGAGAGCAACCGTGGCCGTCTGCCCATGCCTATCACTGGTAGCTACCGCATCGTCAGTCATTTCGGACAGTATAACGTGGAAGGCCTGCACAATGTGACGCTCGACAACAAGGGCATCAATATCCGTGGTGAGGCTGGTGCGCAGGCCCGTAGCATCTTCGACGGCGAGGTCAGTGCCGTGTTCAGTTTTGGTGGCACGATGGTTGTCATGGTGCGCCACGGCAGTTACATCTCCGTCTACTGCAACCTGTCCAGCGTCAATGTCCATCGTGGCCAGAAGGTGTCCACGCGCCAGTCGCTTGGCCGTGTCGGTCAGGACAACATCCTCCAGTTCCAGCTACGCCGCGAGACAGACAAGCTCAATCCCGAGAGTTGGCTGGGAGGGTAGGATGGAAATGAGCAATGAGGAATGAGCAATGAGGGATGAGCAATGAGCAATTGATAATTGCTCAGAGACAACAACTGATTATTTTATTATAGGTAATAATAGCTTTTTCTATCTCGCTGATGCAGATGAATTCGTCGGCACTGTGGCTGCGTGCGCTGTCGCCAGGTCCCAGCTTGAACGAGGGGAAGGGCATCAGTGCCTGGTCGCTGAGTGTCGGCGAGCCGAAGGGAGTCATGCCCAAGTCGATGCAGCGTTGCACCAGCGGGTGGTCCTCGGCGATGTGCGATGACGACAAGCGGAACGAGCGGGCGGTCAGCTCGCATTTCCTCATGTGCTTCTGCAGGAAGGCGAAGAGATACTCGTTCTGGTAGTATTCGTTGGTACGCACATCGATGACGAAGCGGCACTCGTCGGGTACCACGTTGTGCTGGGTGCCGCTGTTCAGCACCGTCACGCTCATCTTCGTGGAGCCTAATAGCGGACTGACTTTTTTGAAACGGTAGTCACGCAGCCATACGAGGTCGTCGAGGGCCTCGTAGATGGCGTTGACACCCTCCTCGCGGGCAGCGTGTCCGCTCTTGCCACGGGCCATGCCGTCGATGACCATCAGGCCCTTCTCGGCGATGGCTGGCTGCATACCCGTCGGTTCGCCGACAATGGCCACGTCGACCTTCGGCAGGTGCGGCAAGGCGAGGCGGAAGCCGCCATCGCCGCTGACCTCCTCCTCGCAGGAGGCTAGGAAGAGCAGGTTATACTGCAAGGGGGAACCTTGCAGTACCCTGGAGGCCCCGCCGCTTGTCAGGGTGAAGGCCTCGTTCGCCGAGGCCTCGTCTCTCAGCACCCGGTAGGCGGCGAGCAGGCTGACGAGGCCGCCGCCGCAGTCGTTGCTGCCGAGTCCGTAGAGGCGGTCGTCCTCAACGATGGGTGTAAAGGGGTCGCGCGTCCAAGTCGCCACGGGTTTCACGGTGTCGATGTGGGCGTTCAGCAGCAGCGTGGGCTTCTGCGGATCGATGTCCTCCTGTATGAGGATGTTGTTGCCGATGCGGGTCACGGGCAGGCCGCATTTCCCGATGAAATCGGCCAAAACATCAGCTGCGGCACCCTCGTTGCGGCTGATGCTGGGTGTGCTGATGAGCTGTTTCAGCAGCTCTATGGCCTCTTTGGTATATTGACGCGTAATCATAATTTGCTGCAAAATTAAAAAATAATTATGAATTATGAATTATGAATTATGAATTATTTTGTACCTTTGCACCTAATTAAATATATTTCTTATGATGGAGACAAAATACCACATGTCGGAGCTCATTCGTGAGCAGGCCAAGAAGTATGGTGACCGCGAGATGCTGATTTATCAGGATTTCGGCGGCAAGGAGTGGAAGTCGTTGTCGTGGAACCAGGTGTCGCACACCGTTCGCCAGGTGTCCAACGCCCTGCTGAACCTCGGTGTGAAGGTACAGGAGAACGTCGGTATCTTCTCGAACAACTCTGTGCAGTACATAGAGTGTGACTTCGGTGCGTGGGGCATCCGTGCCGTGACCATCCCGTTCTATGCCACCTCGTCAGAGCAGCAGATCCAGTTCATGGTCAACGACGCGAAGATCCGCTTTCTCTTCGTGGGTGAGCAGGACCAGTACGACAAGGCGCGCCGTGCCTTCTCGCTATGTCCGACGCTGGAGCGTATCATCGTCTTCGACCCTGCCGTGCATATCTCCTCGCATGACCCTAACGCCATCTATTTCGCCGACTTCCTGAAGCTTGGCGAGGGGTTCCCCCGCCAGACTGAGGTGGACCGACTGATGCAGGAGGCCTCGTTCGACGACATTGCCAACATCCTGTATACCAGCGGCACAACGGGCGACTCGAAGGGTGTCATCCTGACGCACGGACAGTTCAACGCCGCCATGGTGGCCAACGCAAAGTGTGTGCCTGTCACCGACCGTGACCGTATCATGAACTTCCTGCCCTACACCCATATCTTCGAGCGCGGCTGGGCCATCCTCTGCATGTATGCCGGTGCCACGATGATTGTCAATACCCACCCACAGGAGGTACAGCAGTCCATGCGCGACACCCATCCAACGTGTATGTCGGCCGTTCCCCGCTTCTGGGAGAAGGTGTACATGGGTGTGATGGACAAGATTGAGCACAGCGGAGCCATCGAGCGCAAGCTGTTCCGTCATGCCCTGCGCGTCGGTCGCAAGCATAACATCGAATGCCTCAGTCTCGGCAAGAAGCCGCCCGTGGCCCTCCATCTGGAATACGAGATGCTGAACCGTACCGTCTTCTCGCTGGTTCGTAAGGAGCTGGGCCTGGAGAACGCCCACTTCTTCCCGACGGCAGGTGCCGCCGTGTCGGCCCATGTCGAGGAATTTGTTCATTCCATCGGTATCAACATGATTGTCGGTTACGGACTCACCGAGTCGCTGGCCACTGTGTCGTGCGACCATCTGGGCAAGCCATTCACCGTCGGCAGCGTGGGTCATCCCATCGAGGGCATCAGCATCCGCATTGGCGACAACGACGAGGTGCTGCTGAAAGGCCCCACCATCACCAGTGGCTACTACAACCGCGACGACCTGACGCAGGCCGCCTTCACCGACGACGGCTACTTCCGTACGGGCGATGCCGGCTACCTGAAGGACGGCGAGCTGTTCCTGAAGGACCGCATCAAGGACCTCTTCAAGACCTCCAACGGCAAGTATATCGCCCCGCAGATGATCGAGTCGAAGCTGCTGGTCGACAAGTTCATCGACCAGATAGCCGTCATTGCCGATGAGCGTAAGTTCGTATCGGCGCTCATTATTCCCGTTTACCCACTCCTCGAGGAGTATGCCCGCGAGCACGGCATTCCGTTCCAGTCACGCGAACAGCTCTGTGCCGACCCGAAAATCATCGCCATGATGAAGGAGCGTATCGACACCCTGCAGCAGCTGCTGGCCCACTACGAGCAGGTGAAGCGCTTCACGCTGCTGCCCCACCACCTCAGTATGGAGAAAGGCGAGCTGACCAACACGCTCAAGATTCGTCGGCGAGTACTCAATGAAAACTATAAGGCGGAGATTGACAAGATGTACGAAGAATAATTAGTAATTAGTAATGAGTAATTAGTAATTATGATTAGACTTATAGGATGAAATAGGTGCGAGAATAATTAGTAATTCGCAATTATGGAAAGGCGCGAGAATGTCATAGTAAAGAAGTCAGAATCATTTGCCGACCGGATAATCAATATGTGCAAATATTTGTCAAAAAAGAAATCGGGCGACAAGGACATGATTCGGCAAATCTATCGTAGTGGAACCAGCGTCGGTGCTAATATCGCTGAGAGCCAATATGCGCAAAGCCGTGCAGACTTTCTGACCAAACTGACTATAGCCTTAAAAGAAGCAAACGAAACAAAGTTCTGGCTCGGGCGGTTGCACACGTGCGGCATACTGTCTGACAAGGAATATGTATCAATCAATTCAGACAATGAAGAAATAATCAAAATATTAACAAGTATAACAGGTACAGTAAAAGGGAATTAGTTTTTGATTTATGTATCAACACATCGCTTTTTTTTATCGCATGAATCTAATCATAATTACTAATTACTCATTACTAATTACTAACTAAAGTTTCCCACCTTATGACAGGTTGTAAACGTAGCTCTAAAAGGGCTTTCAGAATACAGGCAGGGCTGATGCCCTTGCAAATAATAGCAATTAACAGTAGCCCTGAAAGGGCGATAGTTAGTTCTGCCACCCCT